>ENA-UPWK01000333-UPWK01000333.1-human-gut-metagenome-genome-assembly--contig:-NODE-333-length-53346-cov-17.277441_pt1 | contig 53346 bp, 40 predicted proteins | sample MGYA00250048_ERZ773373 | MGnify/ENA primary metagenome ERZ773373 (study PRJEB29103, sample SAMN06112059) | human gut metagenome | biome: human gut; feature: ankylosing spondylitis patient; material... | reverse complement strand
GACAAATATTATCAAAATACGCATAATTTTCCTGATTTTGATAACTGAGATATATTGTTATGGTTTTAGGAGTTTTTACTTTATCTGTTCCGTCACTCAAATTAAAAGCTGCAGATGTGTATTGCCAACCTGAAATCGAGTAATTAAACGGTGCAGGTGTTTTGTACTTTGTGGATTTATCCGAATAAGTGATTTTTACGGAAATTTTAAACTTCCTCGTATCATCCTCATTCTTTGGAACAGCATTTGCATATGCCCAACCGCTGACAATATATGTATCTTCTTCTTTTCCTGTGATTTTTACATTCTGACAGATACTTTTTACTTTGCCGGCTTCACCTTTTATACGGAAAGAATATTTTCCTTGTTGGTGTGCTTCGCTTTTACAATCAATTGCATTATTCAGCGTAGAATATCCGTCATACCATGATGTTGGCAATCCGTTTGACGAATATTTTTCAAATCCTGAATTTTCAAGCATATTGTAGTTATTTGCTACTGTGTAGGATTCAAGCTGAATTCCGTCAAAATACACTGTACCTGTTGACTGCATTAAAGCAAGATTAATTCGTGTTTTGGTGGAATTTTCAGGGACTTTAAAGGTTGTACTAACTCTTTGCCAACCGTTATCTACGGCTGAATCGGTATTTCCAACTACAAAATCAGAATATGAAGGTGTAAATGTGCCGTCAGAATTATGTGATTCAGCACAGATAAACGCACCTGCATTATCAGACGAACCGTTTACAACACCGACTGTTTTTATATAACCTGAAAGTGTGTAAGTTTTTCCCGGCTCTAAAACTGTGTTGCTGATGTCCTGATGTACTCTGCCTCTTGATGTTCCTTCATATTTCGATACTGTGATTGCAAGTGAGCGTTCGCCGAAATAATGCTGTGATGTGTCATATTTATTCTTAAATGTATTTGATCCACCCCAAGCACCGGCAGTCCAAGACGAATCGGTTTCCATATTGGAATTTGAAATAAGGTTAACTGAATTTGAACCTGTTGAATAGTTTGAGTTAATCTTATTTAACATTTTGATATTGTCTGCAACAGAATTCTTTACACCGTCTGTGTAAGTATAAACAGACGCACCTAAATCTCTTGTTTTTGTCTCGTTTTTTATGGAGATTGTTCTACCGAACTCATCAAACTGATATGTTGAAGTTAAATCGTCATCCGTGTTTGCGATTCCATCCGCACCGTATGTCTTTTTAACCGTTGTATTATACTTTGTACGGTCAAATGTAATTTTCTGACCTGCTGTGCCGTCTTTGCCGTATTCCTGAATCGCAGATACTTTCTTGCCCGATGCTGTACTTGTGTACTCAAACACTACTTTGTATCCGTCGATATCTGTAATTGATTTCAACGCTTTGTCATTGTCGTATGTAAGTTTTATTTGACTACCGTCAGGTTTATTGATTTGATATAAAAGACCGCTACTATCTCTAAATTCAGTTTTCCTTCCTGCCGGATCAACCGTATATCTAATATATTTAGTATCACTTCCTGCTGTCTGCTGAAGTAATATTTTCTTATTACTTCCGTCTGTAACAGAATTTATTGTAGTACCGTCTGAAGCATAATTTATTGTCGTTTTATTACCATTGGAGTCTTTTGTACTCGTAAGAAGACCTTTGGTATTAAAATAAATATAATTATCTTTCTCATCTTTAATAGCATACTTGCTACTTCCACTACCTGATGTAGTAAGTTCAAGCTTTAAGCCGTCTTCATCAAGATATTTCGTTTTTCCATTTTCAGATTTTTTGTAGAAGTAATGCTCTGTACCGTCTTCATCAGTATATACATATGGATAATTATCTTTACTTGTACCTGTTAAACCATATTCACTTGACGGTAACAATGTTTGTTGTATATTAAGTCGCCAACCTCGACCGACATACGGTGTAGTTTTTGAATACTTATCTCCTGCCATATATCCGTTATATACATGCTGTACCGACGCAGGAGCATATCCGCTTGCTGTTGATGCATCAGAAGTTACAAATGTCAAATTACCTGAATAATCGTTTACATATGCTGTTCCGGCTGAACCAACAGAAAAACTTGAATATGTCCAATAATCTTCAAGACCTTTGTTGTTTCTGTAAACAATAGTAAATAACGGACGAGGAGTTGATGATGTAGGATAGTTTGATGAATAAAAAGCTGCACATTGATTTTCGTCATCTGTAGTGAGTGCCTTTAGCATGATACCATTATTTGCTTCGCCGTTATACCAACGCTTAACACAAGAAGTTACATCCCAACTATGCCAAGCCTCTGATTCATCTTTAGTCAAGGTTTCGTAATCTATAACATTTGAATTATATGACGGCTGATTTTTCCATGTCAATGTATCCTGTGTCCAAGAACCGTTTGGTGAATACGCACCGATATTCATATTGCGATTAAAGTCGTTATTTTCCAAATGAAGATTCATATGAGCCTGAACTACCATATCACCTTTGTTAAGTGTCGGTAAAGAATTCATCTTGAAATATGTACGATATATTCCACTGCTAAATGATCCAACATAGACAGAACCAATATAACCATCTGAACTGCCATAGCCGAAACAAGTGGACGGCTTTGATGAATCGACATATGTACACTGAGATTTCTGCCAGTTTTGACTTGTTGTAAACTGCGGGTCAATAGTTACAGGATAACTACAATCCGAAAGGAACTTTTTATCTGCAGAAACTTTGAGCGTAAGCTTATTTTTCTTCTGTTCTGTTATTGATAATGTTAAATCCGTGCTTTTGTTGCCGTCATTATCAAACATAAAAGGTGCTTCAATTTTATACACAGCGTCACCTTTAGAATTTAATAATTCCACTGTTTTGTCATCTACAGATTTTGCAGTAAGATTATTAAATTTATACTGAATATAAAAATCGCTCCTTGCATTCTTATTCTTTAATATAATATTTTCTTTTACACCTGTTGTGGTTGTAAAATATTGAACATCTACATCATCATAAATGTTTTCGTATGTAATTTCAGATGTAAGGTTTTTTAATGTTGTAAATTTGTCATTACCTGTCAGCTTTTCATCATTGTTTACTATAGTTGACTTTACTTTGTTTGTATCCTTATATCCCCAACTGATTTTTTGGTTATCGCCCTTGATTTTAACCATAGAGTTCTCTTTGGATTTTTTAGAATAGTTAACCTTAAAATCGCTCTTTTTATTAGTATATTCCTCTGTAACTTCATCAGGGGATGCTGAATTTACGGTTTCATTTTTCAAGCTGTTATCATAATCAACCCATTCTCCTGCCGCATTTTTGTAATGGATAGGTTCTTTATAACTTACAGCCATTGTAGTGCCGTCATCCAAACGGAACTGCTTTGAATATTCATCTCTCTCGTCTTTGATTTCTGAAAGAATGTTTCCGGTTTTGTATTCATCAGAAGATTGTTCTTCATTCGGAGTTTGAGTTTTAACTTCTGTATTTATCGGCAGATTTTGTGCAAACACTTGTGTTGGCAATGAAAATGCAATCAATGCACATAAAGTTACCGATGTTCCTGAAACAAGTTTTTTTAATTTTTTATTCATACTTTCCTCCTTAAATCTAAATCTTGTTGTCAGTTTCCGCAATTAAATTACAACTATCACCTCTTCTTAATTTTTACTAAAAATTGTTTTTTATCACCTCACTTTTTGCAATTTAAATACAATTAGAATAATAAGATAAATATTTTTGTTATATTGTGATTATATGTCACTTTTCTTCAAAAAGTAAAGCATTTATTTAAATTATTTTATTTTCGGTACAATCTACAATAAAAATCAATTCAAATTGTTTAATATGTCTTATAAAAAATGGATGAGTAGCAAATGTCACTCATCCATTTCCATATTACTATAATTTTATTATTTTTAGTACTAGTTTATCTATTTTATAACATCTTTCAGTTAAAACTTTTTGCTCAAAAAATAAGGAATGTTATCAAGAAAATCTATAATATTTTTGAATACTGATTCCGGTAATTCATTGACATAATCTTCGTAACGGATACTTTTAGAATGAACAGAATTAAAATAATCATGCCCTCTTATGTTTGTTTTTATCCAATCAAGGTTTCCTGCCGGATCAGCAATCATTGTATCATAATCATTTTCAAATGACGCAATCCTAGTTATATCTTTTGCGTTCTGTGTTTTGAAATATTTAATTGATTTATTTTTGTATTGAGTTAACTTATTTTTCAGTTTTTCATACACCTGTTTCTCATCTGCATAGATACAATATTTCACAAGTAGTTCAGGCGAAAATAAATAACCCTCAATTGAACTAAATTTGGTGAAGTGTGTTTTTGAAACTGCTTTTAAAGCAAAAGTCTTGTTAACATTATTAGTCAATTGATTTATTAAATCATTCTTTAACGCTGTTTCGGTTTTTGTGTCAGAATCTCTGATTATTATAAAATCATCACTCATTGTAGTTTTTGTTAAAAATCTTAGTGTAGCATAAAATCCAATATTGTTGCATGATTTTGTATCAATAACCGATATTCTCTCCAAATCAACATCATAAAATCTTTTCAATACAAGTTCTATTATATTCTTATCATCTGGACCTTCTACAAAAATAACAAAATCTGTATTCAATATATCTTGGCTGGAATATCCTATTTCTGCCAAAACATCATCTATAGTTGTTTTTTCAACCGTGCTATAGCAATTTGATTCATCAAACTTAACTTTTCTTATATTCGAGGTGCTGAACTCCCTCAGCATTATAGGCGAGTGTGATGTAAATATAACTTGATTATCGCAGGAAATTTCAGATAAGGTTTTAGCCATCAACTTTTGTAGTTGAGGGTGCAAATAAAGCTCAGGTTCTTCAATAATGAAAATTGTATGTTTAGCACTTACAGCTTGGTATGATTGCAACAAAGACAAAATGTAAATACTACGAACACCTGCACCGACATTTGAAAGTTCAATTTCAGTTTTAAGCATCGGATCATATAATTTTGTCATAATCGAAAAAGATTTATCGATATTACTTGTCGCCTTAATATTAACCTTAAATCCACTCTGATAGTTTTTAGCAAATCGTTCAGATACACTTTTGGTAAAGCTTGAAGAAGCATTTTTTGTTTTAAAGTTAATTAATTTTTGGAGTTCTTCTACATTTAAGTCTTGAGGTGCTTTCGAATAAATTTTGTTAATACAATTAATTTCACAATCCGTTCGATTACAATTGTCACAACTAATATCATTGTTTTCAAGCAATTCAGATCTTAATATGGTGTTGAAAATATTTGCAGTGATCGTTCTTGATTTTCCTGCTTCTTCCTCTGCAAAATTACGAGAATCGTCTATAAACGCTACTGCAGGTAAAAACGACAACATATCTTTTGGAGCGTATTCCACTTTACCTCCTTTTTTAAAAATCAAAGATACATTAAATTCATTATTATCAATACCAAATTTCTTTTTAATGGCTTTTATCCATATGGGTTCAAATATATCTCTTGTAGTTACATCATCCAACATATCCGGAGAAATACCACTTCTCTGATTTTTAAAATCATTAAAGGATATATCTTGGAATACAGTACCATCTTGCACTTCTTTATAATTATTTGACGTTGAAGGAATCTTGAGAAAACCAATTTTATTATCCAAAAAGTAATCAGAGATATATGTTTCATCACAAACTAATATGGCATCAATTTTGAATTCATCACAACCATAATATATATCCTTATCCTGAGGTGTATAGTCGCCAAACAAAGTTCTTATAGCTGCTAAAAACGCACTTTTACCCGCATTATTCTTTCCAATAAGAATTAGCGCATCCTCAATTGATTCAATTTTTTGATTCTTAATTCCACGAAAGTTTTTAATATGTATTTCTTTTAATTTCATAACATCACCCTATCTTTCTTGTTATAAGTATATCGTATAAAATTTGTCAATTTATTTTAACTAAAGATATATTTATTGTCTTGTAAGCAGATATTATAGTAGTGATAATATTCAAATATCTGCTCAATAACTTTATCGATGTCTTCATTATATCATATTATTAACTAAACATAAATAAGATTTAAAAAATAATAGTGATAATATTTCACTTGCGTTTTTAGGCATTATGTACAACACAAAGCGAAGTGTAACACAATTTATGGTTTCGTCACTATTCTCGTTACTTATTAATAAATTTTTCTGCTGATTTTTGAGAGCATTGATATTGAACTTTGAACAATATTGCAAATTAATAAAGAGTGTTCGTCTGCTTTTTTATTGTGCTGATAAATGCGGATGAAGTCACATTATACAACAAACTGGAAGCGATTTTAAAATAGAGTTGACATTACTCTAAAAAGTGGAGTTTAATTATTTTATATTTTTTAGCATATCACCTTTGCTGGTTGATATTTTTAATGGTATACCAAAAAAATTCTATAATAATGCTCAGCTGTTACCAAGCGATCATTTCATGATTCTATAAATTAGTATTCAGGACTTAGTCTTCCATGTGCATCGTCTTGATGCCTTCAAATTCTAACAGCAGTCAAACAGTTTTGCAATTTATAACCGCAAAACATTTTCAATAATTCATTCTATTGCGATTGTTCATTACAAAAAGGGTGAGTTATGAGCTTTAAAATAAATGGAGCATTGAAAGACGAGTAAAGCAATCAATCTTTTCTCACACAATCTATTTCACCAGTTTTGACAATTAGTCAGGAATGTAAAAATAAACCTTCCTCTTATTTTAAATTATCATTTTGCAAAATATCAAGTACTCACTTGAAATTTAGGTGTATTTACCCCTAAGTTCTCATTACACTTTCATCATCTCTCAGCCAGATTATTCCACCGTTTTCGTTAACCATTCTTGCAACACGAGAAAAATAAGTTCCCAAGAATTTTAGGCATAAAAAAAGAGCCCAATAGCTCAGACGTTAAAAATATTAATTAAGTAATTGTTATTGATTTTTATTAATCCTGCGATAAGTCCTGCTTTTAAAAATTTATAAGCATTATCCTTTCTTGTTCAGTTTTTGGGGCAAAAAATAACGCCCACATTTTCTGTGAGCGTTACTGTTGCAATATTGTTTTCAGATACAAAATGCGGCATAGAGAGGGACGATTTTTTTGTTATCCTCAAAGCCGAAGTTTTTGGCAGAGAGCTTGATTGCATAAGCGGGCTTGTAGGTGTCCATATAGACCTTCAAGCTCTTTGCTCTGGTGTTGTCGGCAGACTTGACCACAATAGGAATAAGCTGACCGTCACGCTGAATTATAAAATCAATTTCAGCTCCACGCTCGGACTCCCAATAATAGGTGTGGTAGCCGCTAATGGAGAGCTGCACATTGACATAGTTCTCTGCCATACCGCCCTTGAAGTCGTTAATTTCCTCTACCATATAGAGAATATCATTGGCGGCTAAATCTTTCTTGGCACAAAGCAATCCTAAGTCGGACACATAAATCTTGAACGCATCAATATCACGGTAGTTTTCAAGCGGCTTTTTGATTTGCTCCACCTTGTAGACCTGTGACACGATACCGGACAGGCAGAGCCATTCAATCGCATTTTCAAACTCAGAAGCCCGTCCGCCTTTCTTAATCAGCTTATATTGGAAACGGGTATTCTTCTTTGAGAGCTGGACGGTAATGTTATCGTAGACAAGTCTGGTTTTCTTGATTTCATTCAAGTTGTTATACTTGCTCATATCATTGAGATAGCTTGCAAGTATCGTGTCCTGCGTATGGCGGACAAGGATATAATCCTTTGTTTCGGCAAACTGCATCACGCACTCCGGCATACCGCCGACCACAAGATACTGACGGTAAAGCTGCATTGCGGCATCGTGTAAGGCAGACGGCAGAGGTGTATCGGTGTTAAAGCACTTTTTAATCTGCTCTACCAAATCGTATTCACCGAGAGCCAACATAAATTCCTCCATATCCATAGGATAAAGCGTTTTCATATCGACCTTTCCTACGGGAAAAGAGAATTTTGCTCTGTTGACCGCAACGCCGAGCAAGCTGCCTGCGACGATGATGTGATAATCCGGAGCGTTCTCGCAAAAGTATTTGAGCGAAGTCAACGCCCTTTCGCAGAGCTGCACCTCATCAAAAACTATCAGAGTTTTTTCCGTTACGATGGTCTGACCTGCGATATGAGATAAAATCGGTATCAGATAATCGGGGCTGATGTTTTCCTCAAAGGTTTCGTTCAGCTTTGGATTGGTTTCAAAGTTGAAGTATGCCACATTTTCATAGTTAGTACGCCCGAACTCCAGAATGGAATAGGTCTTTCCGACCTGTCTTGCGCCCTGTAAAATAAGGGGCTTGCGGTGAACGCTATCTTTCCACGCTTCCAAGAAGCCCATAATCTTTCTATACATAAGCAGTCCTCCTTAAAGGTACTGACTATAGTATAGCAGATATTTGTGTAAAAATCAATGAAATTTACTTGAATTTTCGCACTATTCAACACGATTATTTTTGCTAACCTCTCACGATACGACACGAACACCGCAATTTCTGCATTTTATACCTCCCCGAACTTGGTCGTCATCGGCTTTTAAAGCTAGGTATTGCAGGGGAACTTGTTGACAAACGGCACAAGAGAGCTACCAACCTTGAGAATCCCCTACCCTGCGCCGACATTCGTGATATAGCTGATCTGAAGGTCGGAGATATTAAGGAGCTTGGTTGAGCATGAAGCTTGCGAAGTCCACCGTTTTTGTCACCCATTCTTGTAACACGAGAAAAATAAGATTACAAGAATTTTAGGCATAAAAAAAGAGCCCTATGGCTCAAATATTAAACAAGTAATTGTTATTGATTATCTTCAATTTTCTGATATACACTTACTTTTTAAGATTTATAAGAAGGTATCGTTTTATTCACTCCATGCTGTGGAGGGAAGTCGATCACTTGCTCTTTTAATGAAACCTTTTTTGAAATTTTGTCGATGAACGGGATTTTTACATGCAAGCCTGTTGACCATGTTACATGATATGTTCCGAGTCTTTCAATTACATATGCGTGTGCCTGCGGTACTACCTTGACATTGCTTACAATTACTATAAGCAGGATTAAAAGAATAATTCCTAAAATAATAAGTCCTAACATTATTAACCTCTCATTCTGTTACGGGTTCTACGATAAGCTTGACGCCTTCTATTGCGAGAACCTTGATTTTTGTTCCTTTTAAAAGCGGTGCTTTGTCGGACTTTACAGTCCATGTTTCCGCACCGACCTTTGCTTGTGCTGTTTCGTCAATATCGGTTAAATCTGTGAGCATAAATCCAACTTGACCAATGTGGCGGTCTGCGTTTGTTCCCGTTGTTTTGTTACGCCTTTTAAAGCGTTTCACAAGCGGTCGTGTCACAATCAGCGATACAAGTGACACAACAAGGAACACCGCCGACTGGATTGTTATGTCGCTTGTGAATATAGTTGTAATGGCGGCACAAACCGAGCCGAGAACGAACCATATTGATACAAGCTGTGTTGTAAAGCCTTCGCAAAGTAACATAAATATTGCAAAGCCTATCCACACTATCGGCATATACTGCTCCATAGAGCTGTCACCCCCCTTTTTGCATAATTTTAACACAATATTGTATAATAGTCAAACTATTTTATTGCTATTTTATGCGTTAACTGATTATTTTGTATCTGTATTCCGCTTTATCCTTACAATTTCGTGTAAAAAGGGCATAAAAATACCGACAAGTATTAGCATAGAACACCATTACTTGTCGGTAATAATTTTAATATCACATTCCTTGTTCAAAAATATAGAGGTACAAATCTTCAAGGGTTGGGTTTGCAATTGTTATTTTATGATTTTCAGGGGGATTATCTGTTACTAATCTTACTACGATTTTATCATCATTATGACAGAGATTTGAAACTCGGTAATTATCCTGAAAATATTTTAATTCTTCTTTTTCGATTTCCGTCTCAACTACCTTATTTGCAATTTCATTTACAAGATTTTGGCAGGTATCGTGTGACACAAGTTTTCCCTGCTTTAGAAGTATAATCTCTTTAGCAATGAACTCGATATCGGACACAACATGAGTAGAAATGAGCACGATTTTATCTTCTGCAATTTCACTTATAAAATTGCGGATACGAATTCTCTCTTTTGGGTCAAGGCCCGCAGTCGGTTCATCAAGAATCAAAATTTTCGGGTCATTCAAAAGTGCCTGAGCAATCAAGGCTCTTTGTTTCATACCTCCCGAAAATCCGCCGAGTTTTTTATGTGCCGCATTAGTGAGATTTACCGTATCAAGAAGTGAGGTTATTTTTTCCTTAGCCTCCTTCTTTTTTAATCCCTTTAATGCCGCCATATACCACAAAAATCGGTTAAGAGTAAAATCATCATACAGACCTTGTTGCTGCGGCATATAACCGAGAACGCTCCGATAATTTTTACCTAATTTTTTAATATTTTCTCCGTCATACAACACTTCACCTTTATCTGAATTCAGATTATCGGTAATGATATTCATAAGTGTTGATTTACCTGCACCGTTAGGACCAAGAAGTCCATACACACCCGGAGTAAGCGTAACTGTAAAATCATCAAGTGCTTTTACCGCTCCCTTTTTATAGACTTTTGTAATACCTTTAATCTCAAGCTTCGGCATTTATTCGCCTCCATATTCTTGTTTCGGTAAATTTCAATTTAGAAATTTCAAGTGTGACAATTGCAATTAAGATACTCAGCAAGCAAGTCATAACGATAGCTATAATATGGGAATTTACAACCCAATAACCTATTCTTGCGTTTTCAATCAGATACAAAGCAAGCAATGGTATTATAACTAAAACAGTTGAAATCACCATTGTAAACATACTGCTACGGGTAAAAATTGAAACTGCTGTAATAACAAATGTTACTGCTGTTGCAAGCAAAAAGTAACAAATGAGATTGACAACTACCGCATTTATCACACTAAAAGATGTTTCTTGAACATTTTCAAAAATACATACTAAGGGTGTATTCAAACTGTTCGCACCGTATGTATTTATAAATCTTACAAAATACGGCACATACAGAGCTGTAAATGCTATTAACAAATATATACACTCCACTACTATTTTTCCAAAAAACAGTTTTGTTTTACCGTTTTCAGTAGTACGAATAAGGTTGATCATACCATTTTTATACTCGGGTGAAAATACATAAGGAACACCTATCACAATAACAAGACAAAGCAAAGAAAAATCGTTCCATTCCCTTGTTTTACTTGAAACAAAACTTTTATAGATGTTTTCATCAATAAATTTTGCATCTATGCCCTTTTTATCTAGTTCAAGGAGTCGATTGTATTGTTCGATTACTCTTTTAAATGCAATCCCTTTGCTGTTTAAAATATTTTCAATCGACTTGGACATAGCCTGTTTTGCATTTTCGGAAAGCTCACTATTTTCAGCAATTTCGCCCATGCGTTGTTGCAAGTTGTTAAAATAATTTTGCTGTTCCAAAATATAGTTTTCCTTTTCCGAAGTTATGTCACCCTCAAGATATTCCATATACGCTTTGTAGTCAGCATCCGAATTTTCTGAATAAGGGTAACGAACCGTTCCGAACGATGAAATAATTGCAAAAAGCACAAGCAAAACAATCATAACAGCCATTTTATTTTGAATAGTAAATTTAAAAACTTCGCCTTTAAAAACGCCGGTACTGCCGTTTAATGTAAAAAATCTTGATTTAAACTTTTCAAGCAGTCTTGAAAAAATGCCGGCAGTCTTCTGTTGATTGCGTTTGCAAAATAATATGCAGGAAAACATCGTACACAAAAGAAATACTGTACCAAAAACGGCAAATGCAATCGGAATCGAAGTTACTGCATTTGAAAAAATATTAAGATTCAGATAACTTCCAAAAAATTCCCCGCCGTCAAGAATATAGAAAATATTAATGTACTTTAAAAGGTTCAAAAAAGAGTTCTGTCCAATCAAGGTATAGAGCAAATACTCTGCACCAATTATTACGAGCCCTGTAAGATACATCGTTGCAGAACTTGAAAAGATAATAAATACAAGAGCCAAAAACGATGAAATAACAAAAGTCCCCATTATTTTTGCAAATGCAAACAAAATCAAAAATTGACCTGCTGTAACTGTAAGGGTACAGTTGCGAAACTCGGAAATTGATTGAATATTTACGCTTAAATCGGTACTGCCATACAGGAAAGTGTTTATGATAAAATTGCAAAAAATGAATAATATTGATACAACAGCTGACAGTACAAAAAGCAACATGAATTTTGAAATTATAGTTTTGAATCTGCCGAATTTTGTACATCGTACCAACGAATACAGTCCTTTTTCACGCTCATATTGAAAAAGATAAACGCAAAGCAAAAACACAATGGCGATTATAAAAATATCGGTTAAGCTGTATTCTGTTGTTGCAATAAAAGCATCAGAATTTACAAGGCTTAGCTTGGTGTTTTTTAATCCTGAATAATCGTTGGATGTTTTGTAAAGATTTTTATATGAAAAAGAACTTTCATCGCCAAAAATTGAAGAGGACGACTGCGCCTTTGCCCTGTCATACATTTTGTCAATAAAATCCGGATAGGAATTTATATACTCAATCTGCTGTGAAATATTATAGAGAAAACTGTTTTTCCAAAAGTTATCTCCGCCTTTTTCACTCATTTCAACAGCCTTTTGATACGCATCCGGATTACTCTTTCGATACTCATCAAGTTCATATGTGTAATTTTCAATAAGTTCCTCGTTATCAGTCTGTGCAAGATTTTCAAGTCTACTAAAAATTTCATATGCAAGCAGTTCATTGTCAATCTGCTTTTCAGCGTCATTCAAAGACATTGAAGAATAACTATTGAGCATTTTAGTATACTCATTGGAATAAGTGATTCTAATGCTGTTTTCTTCGGTATTTTGCGATGAATATAATAAAAAGCCGTTGATTGCAAGGCAGAGCAATAAAACAACAAAAAATATTTTTTTATTAAGTATCTTTTTCAGTTCATAAATAAAGAGTTTCATAAATTCATCTGTTACTCAAAAGTATAAATTTCATCGGCATTTTCTGTGTTATTTTTATCAATATAATAAAGTGTTTTTTCTTCTTCGTTGTAATCAATAAAACAACTGCTGTCAAAACCTATTTCGGCAGTAAATTCAAACGGCATTTTCTTTAAAGTTGCCTTATAGCTTTTATCACAGAAAATCAACTTATCAGCCTCGTTATCATCGTTAGCAGCTGAAATTATCAGATTTTCACCGTCATTTGTAAAAGGAGTGTAGTATTGATAACCTGCAATCAAATCAGAACAATCAAGAATTTTCTTTTGATTTTCTCCGTTAAAATCGCACTCATACACCTTACTTCCGTTTGCGAAAATCAGCTTATCATTGAAAATCGTAAACATTGAATTTATATTTACTTCCAACTTTTCGCTGAGATTTTCCCATTTATCGGTCTGTAAATCATAGTTTATCAAGTAGCTGTTTTCCTTGGTACCGTCAAGCTTTGTTATCCATAAAAAAAGATGATTGCCGTAGAATCTGGTGTCACATACACTCATACCATTAAGTATATCGTATTTATAGTACGGCAGTAACTCATCTGTGTTTCCTTTACCATCGGCAGAAACCTTGTAAAGTGCCATATTACTGCCTTCTGCCGCTCCTTCGTTATCTTTTTTACTTCCATCAAAATAAATATATCCTCTGTGAATTTTAAAGTCCCAAATTGTATAATCCCTTGTCGAATATAAAACCTCACGATTTGTTCCGTCAGTTGAAATTTTGCAAATTTCATTTAATTCATAAGTTACACCGTCTTTGTCGGTTTTATCCTCGACCGATTGAAAATAAATGCAGTCATTGTAGTAAACAAGACTTCTGAAATATGTATTTAAAAATGCTGTACACTCTTTCTTTTTCTCAAACGAGGTTTCTTTGTCATGCATACAATCACTTCGATTGCACAAAGGTTGACAACTATGCGTTTCCTTATCAATCACATACAAAAACCCGTTATCTGAATTTAAAAAGTAAATGCCCGTATGAGTATCTGCAAAATAGAGCTGACTGCCGTACCTTATAAAATTCTCCTGACTGTCCTGATTAGGAACATATGTATCAGAACTGTCGATACTCATTTTTTGATTACATCCGCACAAAAAACAAATGAAATCAGAAACAAAAATGCAGTGTATTTTTTAATCATAATTTTCATATAAACACCTCAGAGCCCACCCGCTACATTCGGGTGGGCTCACAAACTTATGCTGTTTTGCCGACTGTAGCAGATACAGTTGTTGCACTTTTAAATTGAGAAATACATTTTGAACCTACTAAAGTATAATAACCGTTTGCAGTTATTTTATTTATCTTATAAGATATTTTAACATATTAAGAATATAAGCACAATGATTTTTAGATATTATTTGTTACAAATTTTATTATGCATTTTTTGTGCAATATGACAGATTTTATTTAAAATAATGCTAATTAATATCGGTACAAACAGACCAAATATAAGATATACAAAAGCCCACTGTTGCAAACCATTTGGGAGATAGTAGTACCATATACTTGATTTAAATGATGCAACATTAAAGTCACCAAACAATGAGCCTGAAGTAATGAGGCTTAATCCGCAGAATACAAATTTTAGGCACATAAAACCTACAAGCTGATTTACCATAATTCCGTATGTGTTGTCAGCTATAAGCCTTACAAGCTTGCTGTTTCCTATGGCAGGTACAAGCAATCTTGAAACTCTCAGCCAAAATGCAATTGCTGTGATTGACGAGATATACGGAATTATAAAACCGTTGTTAAATTTAGTAAATGACGACGGAGTGTACTCCAAATCTTTGCAAAAAGTTAAAAGTATCAGCTGTACAGCAAATATAATTGCAAAGTACGCAACATTATTGAGAGTGTCTTTCTTTTCAAGCACAGCTTTATAAAAGCGACCGAATTCATAACACGGCAGGAAAAACATTGTTCTGACAAGAAGTTTCACTATACCGTTAATTGCAGTCGGATTTTCTATTGCAGTGTTAATTCCTATCATTCCGATTGCGAGATACACTATCAAAACTATAAATTCATTGTCAAGGTGAATCAGTTTCAAAAATTTTCTGAACAGCACATTTATTATACAAACCAAAAACAGCGGGTACACAAACCATGAACCGAGGTTATACTGAAAAGCCTCACCGTCAACAAACGGCATAACAAAAAGATTATATAAATCAGGCTTTGCACCTATAGTAAATCCAAACAAACCGAGAAAAGCAACCATACCACCGTAAAATATATTCCACAGATACGCAGGAATAAGAAGCCGCTTTGTTCGTTTCCATATGTATTTTCCGACATTTTCTTCATAATCGGTTTTGTAAAAATATCCCGATATAAATACAAACAGTGCCAAATTATACGAATACGGCGGAAACCAGTTATAAGCAAGTTCCATTCCGCCATGATAACAATGTCCGGAAACTATAATAATAATTCCGATTGCCGACAGAAGTTTGAATTGCAAATTCACCCCTCCGTCAGTATTAACGCTGCGCAAATTTCTACCCTTTTTCAAAATTCAACTCTCCTTAATTTTTGATCTTTCACAATCAGCTGACATAAAAAATGCTATCCTTTTTCTTGGCATAACGCCTTAAAGAAAGGATAGCATTTTTAGAATATTTGATTTTAATCAGGTAAAAATAGTGGGTTTTTAGGTAAAAATTCGGTTGTCTAAAATTACCGAAACTATAAATTCATTATTCTTCTCCGAAATAACTACATCTCCCCCATACTTCTGGGCAATACTTTTTACTATAGAAATTCCTTTGCCATGATTTTTCTTATCTGCCTTATCAGTATGCAACAAAGGATTTTTAGACAATACAGAATCAATAATTTTATTCTTACATTTAATAACAGAATAATCTCCTTTATGCTCTGTACTGAAAATAATTTCTTTATTCTCAATTTTATTTTCAGACAAATACGAAATAGCGTTATCAAAAATATTTCCTATTACCGAAATCATATCTGAACCGTTGCTAAACATTTTCATATCATTTGCAATGCTTAATTTGACCGATATTTCATTGCACCTTGCTTTTTCTATTTCAACATTCAAAACGGCATTTAATAAGTAATTTTCAGTATTTACTACAGAACCGATTGAAGAATATTTATCGGTAAGTTCCTGACATATTTTATGTGCTTCATCATATTTGCTCTCAACAATTAGATTATCAATACAAGCAATGTTGTTTTTCATATCATGTCTTATCTTTGCAGTGTTCTCAATCTGTTTGTTAGAAGTTATAATGTTTTTTTCGTACAAATCAGCTCTTTGTTCGCTCAATAATAACTTTGTACTTATCTGGTTATCCCTGTTAATTCTTGCAATCATAAACCAAACCATTCCGGCGACCAAAATCATAGCGGCACAAATTATCAGAAGCAGTACGATTAAATTTGATTGATAATTCGTAAGAATCATTATGTAAAAAGTGATGTATAATATTGCCATTGCTAAAACAGGAATTGCAATAAAAGCTATTATATTTGAAACTTTTTTTAAACTATACACTTTTGCTTTCGTACGCCACATAAGCAGTAAGGTTACCAATATTGTCAGGTTTACAAGCACAACACATAAATATCTGAAAAAGCTTGACTGTAAACCCAATTCTTCCAACGATAAACCCGTAACAAAAGATGTAAGATATAAAACTCCGTAAGATATAATTGTATTAATCAGTGAAGCTACAAACGGAAGAATAATTTTAATTGCCAATTCTCCTTTTAAACAAGTTAAGCAATATACTTCATGTAATATAACAACTGTCAACATATCAATCATTACAACATAAGGATTGTTAAATGTAAAATATGTAAGAACAGTAAAATTTAAAACAATAAACAATGAACACATTGCTATATTGCGTTTACGAGAATATTTGCCGCCTAAGAATGCCAAGAAAAACCCTATCAGATAAACTGATTGTGCAAAATTAACCGCTAATTCAAAACCATAATTAAACATTTATATCCCTACCATTTTAAACAATTGTGCTTTATTAAATTCATAAATTTTTTCTATCCAATATTACCGTAACTGTAAATTCATTATTCTTATCCGAAATAATCACATCTCCTCCGTATTTCTTGGCAATACTTTTTACTATAGAAATTCCTCTGCCGTGATTTTTCTTATCTTCTTTACTTGTGTACAAAGTTGGATTAGTCTGCAAAACTGAAGAAGAGCAATAATTCTGCACATTTAAAACTCCGTACGACCCGTTTTGAAATATGCTTATCTTTAATTTTTTATTTTGCTCTTTTGCAAGTGCCTCAACAGCATTATCTGCAAGATTACCTATTAGAACAGCTAAATCATCACCTACCACAAAACTTAAATTATCTTTACAATCTACGCTGAAATCAATATCATTTTCAATTGCTTTTTCATATACAACATTTAATATAGCATCCAAATAAACATAACCTGTTTTACAAAAATGGACATTAGCAGAAATATTATTATTTACATTATTGCACATTTTTTTAGCTTCATCATACCTTTGCCCATCAATCAAATTTTCGATGCACAACAATTGATTTTGAATGTTATGCTTAACATCAGTAAGATTTTTCATATATTTTTCTGAACTTGTCATTTGAACATTATACAGCTCTTTTTCTTTATTAAGCAAAATATTTTCATTTTCCAAAGAATAATTTTTTGAAAGACTTTTAATAAGATAAAAATTTATAAATGTAAATGAAAGGATTATTATTGAAACCGCTCCTAATACAATGCGGTCAAAATCAGACATATCAGCGTTTGAAGATACCAAAAATGTCAGCAAGCCTACAGCAATACTCAACAAAGGAATTACAAGAGTAATCAATATTTCTTGTTTGTGAATATGGCTTAACGAATTTTTGAAAAGATTATAAATTATAAATAAAACAATTACAAAAATCAGATTTGACATTACCACATACATATAACGATATTGGGAACTCTCTACCATAAGATAATTATAGTCACAACTGATAATCGCAGAAAAGATATAATTAATTCCAAATGATAATACTGAATAAATCACATTCAAAATAACAGGTGTGAGAATTTTAACAAAAATTCTGTCTTTAAAAAACAAAACGCAATAGGGAATCATTATTGCAAAAAACACAACTGTTTCTATGTATGCAAAAGACAGGTACAACCAATTGATCAAGGTAATCGAAAAAAACATCAATAATGATGCAACACAAAAAGCTATTCCCTCACAAATCTTATTGCGTGATGGGGTTAAGAATTTATAACAAAATACAGTAAACATTACACCTTGAAATAAATTTACAAATAACTCAAAACCATAATTAAACATTTATATCCCCCAACCATTTGAAATATTTTTTCTTTACATCATCTCTGTATTTTTTATTGAGAGGAATGTTAATATCATTTTGCAATAAAATACAATCCGTAGAAATATATTCAACATACTTATTGTTTACAGCATAACCAATATGCGGTCTTATAAAGCCATATTCTGCGATATTTTTAAATTCTGTATTCATATCACTTCTGACCTTATATTCTTGATTTCGAGTATGATACACAACATAATTTTTAATTTTTTCAAGATAAATAATATCACCAATAACAATCGGAATATCTTTTCTTTCGGTATGCAATACTATAGTTTTATGTAATTCTTCAAAAGAATTATTTATACGGTTAATACATTCGTACAAATCAGATTCAATTTTACTTTTTCTTATAAATGAATAAGGAAAACTTTTTAAAGCATCAAACACAAGCTCATCGTGACTTGTGACATAAACAATAAAAGGTATTTCAGCTGAACTTTTCAATTCATTTATCCGCTTGGCTGTAGCAATACCGTCAATTGACGGCATTTCAATATCAAGAAAAATTAGATGATACTTGTTGTAATTTTCAAGTATATCAAATCCGTTTGAGTATTTGTCAATTTTAAATTCCAAATTAAGCTTTTCACATACCGCTGTTATTTTGTTAATCAGACTTTCAACAAATACAATTTCATCATCTACTACCGCAATCTTTAACATATTCTCATCACCACTTAAATTCTAACAAATATTAAAATGTTTTTCAATACACTCTTAAACAGTCGATCATTTAATTGGGACAAGTGTAAAGATCTTAATCGTAATAAAATATTAGGGAAAAGTGATTATTTTTTAAAAAGTTGGGGTAATGAAAATTTTGAATTTGATGCGGAGGGTAAAGAAATCTATCCTAAGCGTTATAATTTGTTTCAACAAGTTGTTCGTTGCTTTGCAGAAAAAGATAAAAAAAATCCTATTGAATATGATTATTGCGTTTGGTAAGTCTTTTATCTAACGCAGATTTTAATATAAAAGCAAAAACAGCGCTAAAAAATACACGGCAATGAAAAATGCAGTTTGTAAAAACAGCCGTGCAAGAGGAATGTTCCGGTTTTACGGCGCAAATAGAACAGGGTGATTTTCAGGCAGAATTGTACATAACCGCTAAAACAGAATATTTTTAAGACGGTGTAATACTGTAAAACATGAAACATCCTCATAGATTAAAAAATCAAGGACCGCCCAAGAAAAATAGGTGGTCCTTGATTTTAGAAAGATTTTATTTTTAAAAGGAGTTAGAAATTAGCTCATTTTATTTGTTTATACCAAAAATATATTTTGTAGTTTGTGTATAGTTTTCATTTGCTTTTAATATTGTCGTAGGAAAATTCTTGTGATTTACAGCATCGGGAAAGCCCTGGGTTTCAAGACAAAACGCTGGATTTTCTCCGTATGTTGCTGAATCCTTTCCCATATTGGACAAAACATCGACATAATTTGCTGTATATACATGAACACCTTTTTGAGAAGTATAGCATTTTAATGTGATTCCGCTATCAATACCCTCAGCTTCGGCTGCAAGCACAAATTCTTCATCAGAATGATTCAGCAGAAACATATGATCAATACCGTTTGCAAAACCAATCTGCTCGTTTTTTCTGTCAATACCATTTCCAATTAACTTGGGTTCGGTAAAATCAAACGATGTATTCTTAACGGGAGCTATCTCTCCTGTGGGATTGAGGTTTGAATTTATCGGTATGAAGAAATTTGCATTTATTTTCAGCTTGTGATTTTCTGTAACTTTACCGCTTTTATGTCCGTTAAGATTGAAATATGAATGATTGGTCAGATTACATATTGTGTCTTTGTCGGAAACTGCCGACCATTTTATCGTAAGTACATTTTCATCATCAAAGGTGTAGCGTACAAAGACCTTCATATTTCCGGGATAGCCCTCATCACCATCGGGACTATCAAGCATAAATAGAACTGTATTTGGAACTTTATCATCAACTACCGCAAGCCACACTTTGCGGCTAAAGCTGTTAAATCCGCCGTGTAGATGGTTACTCCCATTGTTTACAGGGAGCTGATAATCTTCTCCGTTAAGAGTAAACTTGCCGTAAGCAATTCTTCCGCAGCATCTTCCGACAGTAGCACCGAAGTATGTTCCGTCAAATTCATAACCGTCAATGTGGTCATAGCCGAGAACTACATCTCTAATACTACCGTTTTTGTCGGGAACTTTTATTGAAACAACACTTGCGCCTAAATCACATAATGTCACGCTTGCGCCGCTGTTATTATCTATTGTATAAAGATGAGTGGTTTCACCTTTGGATGTAGGTTCAAAATTTACTACACTTACCTTTGACATTTTAGCACTTCCTTTACTACAGCGTCTTTATAAATTTATCAAAAGCCTTTTGTCCTTCAGGAGTTCTTTTGAATACACCTGCATCCAAAAGAACATTAAGAAACACCTTTCCTATCTCATTTTGAATTATTGGATCAATATTATTTTCATTGATTTCATCATACTGCGAAACAAATTCATTTACCCATTCGGAATGTTTGCTGATTTTCGGAATTTCACTTACATCCTTGTGATTAAGAATTGCATCCTTTAAAATAGCCATTTCATCTTTAAGCCTTGAGGGCAATACTGCAAGTCCCATAACTTCAATAAGGCCGATATTTTCTTTTTTAATATGATGCAAATTCGCATGAGGGTGAAATACTCCCAGAGGATGCTCTTCACTAGTAATATTATTTCTGAGAACGAGGTCAATAACAAATTTTCCATCCTTTGTAAAAGCAATCGGAGTAATAGTGTTGTGAATTTCACCATCTGTTTCGGCAAAAATACCAACATTTGCGTCCGTGTACGCTCTCCAACTCTTTAGAATATGAGAAGATAATGAAATAATGCTGTCCTTGTTTTTACCTGTCAATCTTACAACTGACATAGGCCACTTTACAATTCCGCACTCCACATCATCAAAGCCGTTAACCGTAAACTTTCTTTCAACCTCTGCCCTATTAAGTGCAAAGCTGTATCTGCCACCCTGAAAATGTTCATGTGTAAGTATTGAACCGCCTACAATCGGCAAATCAGCATTCGAACCAATTATATAATGCGGAAACTGTGAAATAAAATCAAACAGTTTTCTGAATGTGGAATCATTGATTACCATTGGTGTATGCTCACCGTTAAATACAATACAATGTTCATTGTAATAAACATACGGAGAATATTGCATAAACCAGTTATCTCCGTCAATGGTGAGCGGAATAATTCTGTGATTATCTCTTGCAGGATGATTTACTCTTCCGGCATATCCTTCATTTTCCTTACAAAGCAAACATTTCGGATAGCCCGACTGTTTTTGAAGTTTTGCCGCTGCAATAGCTTTCGGATCTTTTTCAGGCTTTGAAAGATTTACCGTGATATCAATATCACCGTATTCGGTTGATGTTTTCCACTTTAAGTCTTTTTTTATACGATATCTTCTTATATAATCGGTATCGCAGCTGAATTTATAGTAGCTATCGGTTGCAAGTTTAGGAGAAAAGCTATAATTCTGCCAAAATTCTCTTATTACTTCTGATGGTCGCTTAACAAGTGAAGCCATAAGTTTCACATCAAATAAGTCGCGATATGTTACTGTATTTTCAGGAATGATTCCTTTTTCGTATGCATAATCAAGAAGTCCCGACAAAATTTCTTCAAGAGTATCCTCGTTATCTGCTGTAAGGCAAGTACAACTGTCATCGGGTTCATCCATATGGAACAACGACAAAAGCCTATTTTGCGTGTAGATTATATCCTCTTTTTCAATAAGTCCTGTATTGATTCCGTATGAAACAAGTCTTAATATTAAGCCGTAAACGCTGTTCTTCATAAATACCGCCTCACTTACTATAGCCGTTGGGATGTGTTGAATGCCATTTCCACGCTGTTTTAATAATTGTTCCCAGATCATCATACTCAGGTTTCCAGCCAAGTACAGTTTTCGCCTTATCGCTTGATGCAATCAATACAGCAGGATCACCGCTTCTTCTGCTTTCTTCAACAACCTTAATATCTTTCTGTGTAACCTCTTTTGCTTTTTCAATTACCTCACGAACAGAAAAACCTACACCGTTGCCAAGATTGAATATATCACTTTTACCGCCCTTCATAAGGTATTCAACTGCAAGAATATGAGCCTGTGCAAGGTCAGTGACATGGATATAATCACGAATACAAGTTCCGTCAGATGTGGGATAATCAGTACCAAAAATACTTATGTGGTCACGAGTACCCTGTGCCGCTTGAAGAATAATCGGAATAAGGTGGGTTTCAGGATTATGTGCCTCACCGATTTTTCCGCTGATATGTGCTCCGCATGCATTGAAATATCTGAGAGAAACATATCTTAAACCATGTGCTTTTTCAACCCAATAGAACATTCTCTCCATGGATTTTTTTGTTTCTCCGTAGCAGTTTGTCGGATTTGTCGGATCGGTTTCAAGAATAGGAGTTCTCTCAGGCTCACCGTATGTTGCCGCTGTTGATGAAAATACAATCTTATCAATTCCGTGAGCAACCATTGACTGAAGCAAAACCTTTGTGCCGTTGAGGTTATTATCATAATATTTGAGAGGGTTGGTCATACTTTCACCGACAAGTGAATTGGCTGCAAAATGAATTACAGCATCAATACCTTTTTCTTTATCAAAAACGCTGTCAATTTCACTTCTGTTTCTGAGATCACCTTTATAAAATTTTGCTTTGGGATGAACCGCCTCGATATGACCTGTTTCAAGGTTATCGAATACAACGACCTCATTACCGCTTTCAATAAGTCTGTAAACTGTATGCGAACCGATATATCCGGCACCGCCTAAAACAAGAATTTTCATTTTGTCCTCCTTAATAAAAACAAAACCTACATAATTACATTACTTTTATTCCGCCGTATTTTCTCACTTTGAGAACATGGCATGAGTTTTCTCCGAAAATTTTATTTATAAATTCTTTGTAATTACTTACAAAATCATTTTTGACAAACGCCTGAATTGTACCTGCAAATCCACCGCCGTGAACACGGCACACGCCGTAATTGCGAAGAAGGCTTTCGCTGAGTGCAAGGGCTACCGAGATGTTCTGATGTTGAATATCTCTTGTTGTATATACATTCTGAAGATACTTAAACGATGAATTACCGGATTTTCTGATTGCGTCAAGGAATTCAGCAAACTTACCGTTTTCAAGTGACGAAACGGCATTTTTAACATTATGCTCCTCATTAAAGAAATGAATTGCACGAAGTACCGGTCTGTCGCCAACAGCCTCACGAATTTCGTCAAGGCGAATATAAAATTCGTTTGAATCACAATCTCTCAGATAATCTTCTCCGAGAAAATTTGCAACCTTTTTCATTTCCGAGGGAATCATAGCATAATCATCTGTAAGATCAACATGATCGCCCTTTGTGTCAACAATACAAAGACTGTAATCATATTTTTCAAATTCGGTAGGTACTTTCTTAACAATTGGCTTTGTCGGATCTTTAAAGTCAATGTTAACCATTCCTCCGACTGAACAAGCCATTTGATCCATAAGTCCGCACGGCTTTTTGAAAAATACATTTTCAGCATACTGAGAAATCTGAGCAATCTCGACTGAATTTATTTTCATATCATTATATAAACCGGAAATAATAGTTCCGACAACTACTTCAAAAGCTGCTGACGATGAAAGTCCTGCACCAACAAGTACATCACTTGTTGCATAAGCATTGAATCCACCAATTTTGTATCCATGATCCTTAAGTCCACGAAGAACACCTCTGATGAGGCTGACTGTTGTGCCTGCCTCATCATTATTAACTTCGAGTTCATTTATATTGAGAGTAATCATATCATAACCGTCAGAAACAAATCTTACAACATCATTGTTATTCTTGGCCGACACAGCAATAGTATCAAGATTAATTGATGTTGCAAGCACCATTCCGTGCTGGTGATCTGTATGATTACCGCAAACCTCACTTCTGCCGGGAGCACTGAATATTGCTACTCTATCAGGGCAAAAAATTGTTTCATACTGCTCAATTGCATGAACATATCTTTTTTTCTGATAATCAATCATTGATGAATCTATATATATATCAGTGAAAAGATTATCAAATTCGCCGTTTGTAATTTTTTCAATTGCTGTTTTAGTATCAATCATTTTATTTACCTGCCTTTTCCGTAACTGTAGGAATGAACATAGAAGGCTCTGTATTACCGCTTTCATCAAGCTGTTGTGTCATATCAATCTTGCCTTCTCTTCTTGCACCGATTGTGTTTATAACCTTCTTCATCATACCGTCATTGAGTTTATATTTCTTTCTGTAAACAACATAAGCAATAAGCATACAAACCGCAGGAACAATGCACATAAGTGTACTGATTGATGCTACTGTTGCAAATGACTGTTCCTGTCCCGGAATATACTGTGTGCTTCCAAGTGCTGCGCCAATACCGAGTGCTGTAAGAGCCGCTGTAAATTTTACGATAAGCGTCTGGAGTGAGAATACAACGCCTTCATTTCTTGTTCCAAGCTTAAATTCACCGTAATCAACAACATCTGCAAGGAATACTGTTGCACAACCAAGTTCAAGACCTGTACCAAGTTTTACAATAACACCTGAGATTGATGTGAGCACAACATTGTGCGGAGCAAAAATACCTACGAACAAAAGCATTACAAGACCAAAAGCAGGTAAAAGACACGCAAGAAGGAACGAAGTTTTTCTTGAAAGAAATTTTGTAACCTTAGGGAATACGATAAGACCTACAACCTCTGCGATTGATGCGCTGATCATAAATGATGACATCATTCCTGCGTTGCCGCAAACATATTTGAAATAATATGTAGCAACACCCATAATGCACTGAATGCCGATGTTGTAAAGGAAGATAAGAGTTACCGCCCAACGAAGTTGATCATTCTTGCCGATGATTGAGAAAATATCTTTAAACTTAACTTTCTTTTCCGGAACAGAATCATCTCTCTTTTTCGGAAGATTGATTACTGTAATACCGATTGTAAGAATAAATACAATTGCAATTATGATTGCAAATCTGTGATAACCTGCCTGATTTGTTGTGCCGCCGCTGAGAGCCTCAATAATCTGAACACCAAAGCCTGCAATAACAAGTGACTGTCCGATACTTGCAAAGATTCTCGGAAGTACCGAAACTTTTTCTCTCTCCTCAGGATTTGAAGTGAGGTTAGGAATAATTGACCAATAAGGAATATCCATAATTGTGTAAGTCATACCCCAGAGTATGTAAGCTGCTGTTGCAAATACGCAAAGTCCAACACCGTCGAGGTGGAAGTCTGTGAATAAAACAACAAATACAATTGAATTAACCAGCGTACCTATTACAAGCCATGGAATAAATTTACCCCATCTGCTGCGTGTGTTATCAACAATCATACCCATAAACAAATCATTAAAGGCATCCCATAACTTTGCAACAAAGAACATTACGCCGATAAATACCGGGTTGACCTTGATGATGTCTGTGAAATAAATCATTGAAAATGTGGCAATCATACCATAAATCATATCTTTGCCGAGGGCACCTAAAGCAAAGGTGTATTTGATTCTACCTGGGATTTTGCCATCAAGTCTTGGTTGTGATGATGTCTGTTTCATAATTTTTCCTCCTTTTAATTTTAAATGAAACGCCGTGACAACCTGCACAAAAGATTTCGTTATTATTTAATAATAATGTTTCTTTTGTTTTTATGTTAACTAAATTATATGTTTTGTTTCGTAAACTGTCAATAGTTTTTGGTAAACATTTTTTCTTTCTCTGTTTTTCACTAAACACGACTTGATTTTTTAGTAATATTTCACTATAATGGTAGTGAGGTGATTCAATTGGCTACAATCAGAGATGTTGCCAAAAAGGCAAATGTATCAGTAGCTACTGTTTCAAGAGTGCTTAATAACGACACTACCCTCAGCACCTCGCTTGAAACAAAGCAAAAAATATTTGCAGCAGCTAAAGAACTTAATTATGTAAAGAAAAAAAGGGTTACATCAGCACCTTCATGTCGCATTGGAATTCTACAATGGTTCTCTTCCAAACAGGAAATTGAAGATAATTATTACTTTTTGATGAGACAGGGTATCGAGGACTACTGTTCAAAAAATAATATAAGTATTGTACGAACATTTAAAACAGACAATGACTATCAGAATGTACTTTCTGATGTTGATGGCATAATCTGCCTCGGAAAGTTTAGTAAACAAGAAATAAAATTACTGCATTCATTGAATAATAAAATTGTTTTTCTTGATATGACCGTTGAGAATATTGAAATCACATCCGTATCGCTCGACTTTCGTCAGGCAGTGTCTGATGCAATTAAATATCTATATGATTTAGGCCATAGAACAGTTGGCTTTATCGGAGGCATTGAACAGCTTGAGGACGGAACGATATTTCCTGATAAACGACTCAACACTTTCACAGACATTTGCGATGAACTAAACATTAAATATGATGGGTTTATTATACAGGACAAATTTTCAACATCATCCGGTTATAAAATGATGTCAGAAATGATCAGCAAAGGGAATCTCCCCACAGCTATTTTTGCGGCAAGCGATCATATTGCAATCGGTGCAATGAGAGCTCTGCAAGAAAACGGTTACAAAATTCCTGAGGATATTTCTGTTATGGGATTTGATAACACGGAACTTTCGGGATATACAAACCCTCCGCTCACTACGGTAAACGCACCTGTATATGCAATGGGTATTTACGGCATTAGATTTATTTTGAATCTGATGAAACCTAAAAGCACCGATTATTATTCTCCTATGCGTGTCTATCTGCCTTGTCCAATAAAAGTTCGCAACTCATGTGCAAAACCTAAAAATTCATAATGATTATAGGGGTTAGATGCATGATAAGTCTGCTTACAACTCAGCAGTAAAAAATTTTTCAATTCATAAAAATCACCACACACAAACTATCATAAGTTATCTGATAATAACCGTCAAAACAGCCACCGCAAATTTATACGGTGGCTGTTTTGACGGTTACTTTATTACAGTTTTGAAGAACTTAAAAACGCTGACAAAGGGACTGTGAAAAACAGCCCCTTTGTCGGTTATTCGCTTTTACTGATGTTCATAAAACAAATCTGCTCAGGTTTAAATTTTGTTTCTTTGTTTTTTCATATAGATTACAACTGCGGCAGAAATTATCAGAGCAAACAAAATTGCTGTCAATATTATTCCGCCTGTTTGAACTGCGTCTGCGTTGTTATTGATTTGAGTACCGTTGCCTGAGGAGCCAGTCGGGGTTGTTTCGGATGTTACCGAACCCGGGGGGTTCGGTACGGTCGGATCAGTCGGTTTGGTCGGGGTAACAGCTGAATTGTCAACGATTACATTTGCGGTATCGGTAATACCGTTTACCGCTGCGGTAATGACAGCTTTACCCTCCTTATGACCTGTAACAACGCCAAAATTATCAACCGTTGCTATGCTTTCATCAGATGAAGTGTATGTAATTTTACTGTTTATCTGTGAAGCAACAGGCTGAACGGTCTTGTCAAGTTTTTGGGACTCATCCACCTTTACGGCAACATCGTTTATGCTCAGGGACTGAACTTTTTTCGGAATAGGCTTTGATGTAAGTCCGGGATAGAATTCAGAAATTACATTTATGTCTTCCTCTAAATTGCGTGTTTTCCAATTCTTTTCGTTCTTATCGGAAATCAAGCATTCAAGATATGCCGTATCGGTTCCCGTCTTTTCAAACACCCGTGAAGGGATATCATCGGATATAAAGCAGACCTCGGCAGTATTTCCGATTTTGATGCTGTTTATCTTCTCTCTGCCAAAGGAGGTGTAAATCGGATTTTTCTCCTTATAGCCGTCCTCCATTGCTTTACACATTTCTTCAACATCATAATCAACAAGCCTTACATAATCTCCGCCCGAATAATCTTCATTGCCCTTATTTTGAACCGTTGCACGAACAAAGAACTTAGCGTTGTCGTTATCATCGGTAATCAGGTTGATTTCAGACAATGTCAGTGATGTAATGTCAAGGTCTGCGCCCTGCTTGAAACTGAATGAATCGGAAACGAGCTTTTCTTCTCCGTTTTCAGTTACTGTGAAATACATTGAAACCTCGTCTGCTTTCTTATCGTTGGGAAGAGTGTAATAGAAATCAAATGCTTTTGCCTCTGCCGAAAGCCATACGCTTTCCTTAGTACTGTCATAAGCTTTTCCGTTTACATACAGTGTTACGGTTACATTTCTGCCCGAATTGATACCAAGATTTTCAGCGTGACAGGTAACATTGACCGTTTCACCGCCCGTTGGATAATCGTTGCTGAACTCGATTGCATCTATCGCATCAGGCATATGATATTCGGAATCCGTATTATATTCGGAAACAACAAACATATTGTTTACATATGTACAACCCTCATCCGTAATCTTTCTGTCAAAGGCATTAAATGCAGTAAGCAGGTCGCCGTTTTCAAGAACTACAGCTGAGAAATTGCCTTTATACAGACCTGCGTTTTTGCTTCCGTAAATACCGTTTTCAGTAAGATAGGTCTTGCCGCCCCAATAACCGTTAAGTAGGTATATCGGGTTGTCAAGTTTTTTCGTAATCGGATTTGAATTTTCATCATACATAAGAACTCCGTTGGAATCGAGTTTACCTACTTCCGTAACCTTATCAAAACGGTTGAAAACAAACTGCCTTGCCCATATTTGTTGTTGATTACTCTCGGTTGTTGTCCACAATGCGTAGATATCACCGCTGCCGTTGGTGAAGACCGAGAAGTCATCGTTTGTGGTATAATCGTCTTTTTCGGAAATGAAGTTAGGCTCAACATACGAGTCGCTTATCTGTGAATATCCGTCTGCGTCACTGTAAAGTCCGTTTGTAAAAATGTTGGTGATATTCTGATAAGCATATGCTCCGTTACACTTGTAGAACAACAGAGTATTCTCAACCCCCTGAGTGTTTATGTTAATGAACCTTGGATTAGCCGTGACATATCCGTCCTTTGTAAGACGCATCGGATTCGATGATATCATTTTTCCGTTGTCCATCTTAAAGCTTCGGATATAGAGAGAATTGTTTGTTTCAAACTGTGATGAGTCAAAATCGCTTTCAACCTCAAAATTGTCAATAGAATCAAGTGTAAAGCCGTATGTGTCGGAGGCAACATATGAAAGCAAGGTTTCGTCACCGTATGAAACAGCATCAAAATATTTGAGATACTTTCCGTTGATTGATAACACCTCTCCTGCCGACCATTTTCCCGTTTCAGCACTGTAGGTGGATGTGAGCAAAGCGGTTGGCATTGACTGCAGCTCCTCAATAGTGGTATTAAGGGTAACCTTTTCCATGTTCATTGACTGGTAGAACATCTGAACAGAATCGCTCTCGCTGTTGTACACAATCTTCGGCATCATATACAGCTGCTTTTTGCTTTTGTCCGATATCACCCTATAATCGTGGAATTTGCCGCTTTCCTTATTATAGAAAATAGTTGCAATGCCGACTGAATTCAGCAAATCACGGTTATTGCCGCGTGACGCTATCATACACTTGTTCCAAGCGATAAGGATATCATCTCCGCAGTCTGTCATAACTGCATCGTGGTCGATTTTTTCGTAATCCTCCGTAAGCTGTGAAATTTTTTCAGAGGTTTCTTTGCCGTAAGCGTCTTCAGCCGCACGCTTTAAAAGTGAGCCTGAATCAACAATGCTGTCTGATTTTTCATCATAGATATAGAAATGAAGAACATTATCCTTAGATGTTGCAATATCTGTTGATGTACTTACGATAAGATATCTATCATTGCCGATTGAAATAATTTCGGGATTTACGAGTGTGTCGGTTGACTGCACAATCTTTTCTTCGGTCACATTTCTCGGGACAGTCAATTTTTTGGAGGTTTCTGCTGTTGAAACAACCATATCCTCTATCGTTGTATTTTTAAGCAAATCAGTTTCAATCTTAGACTGAAGTCTGCTCAAATTCATAACATCATTAGAATCACCGAGAGTGTTGAACATTTCGGTTGTAAAGAAGTTGTCGCTCCAAGACGCTTTAAGGAATAAAAGTTCAAGCGTTATACTGCCTGACATTCCGACAGTTCCGACTCCTCTGAGATAATCATTAAATTGAATATCAAACTTAAAGTCAACACCGCCCGATGCAGAGAGCAAACCGTCAAAGCCAACGCCAACACCCGCTCCGAGTCCGATTTTCAGCTCATATACACCCTGGAAGGTTGAAGCGTTTGCATCATCGAGCTGATCGAGAGTAAGAGCAACCGATGAACCCGTTTCGCCGTCATTGTTTGCAAAAATGCCCATATAAATGTTTACATTAATTGAAGCCGTAAAGTATGCAAAACACGGAATATAGCACAGCACAAACGGCATACTCACTCTTATTGAACCGCCTGCACCTGCAATAAACAGGTTTCCGACAAAATTCCATTCGCCGTTATCGTCAACATAATAGTTGCCCTGATAACACAATGTAATGCTGAACGAAAGTTTTACCGCAGTTTTCATATTCAGTGAATCGGTAAGCACTTGACCTATGGCATTTTTTGGAAGACCTGCGGATGAATTGTTGGCTGTATCGTAACCGTCCAATATGTTTCCGAGCTTTTTCGCCTTATCAAGAGGACCTGCCGACGCCCATGTGCTGTCTTTTGAAGCGGCGTCTTTCAGCTTGCCGAAGCTTACTCCGATTGTAAGTGTATTGATTTCGTGACCGTCCTTGTCTTTTCCTGCCGTACCTGAATTGATAATCGGGGTAAAACCTTTTAATGAAACAGTAGGACTTACATTTCCCAAAACAGGGATAGGCTGAGCCATTGTACTCGGTGCACCCACATCAGGCGCATAGGTTATTGTATCTGTTACCGAGGTTGCAACAAAGTTATATCCTGTATCAAACTTTCCGTAGCTTGAATAGATTTCGTTTGCATTACCGTCATAACCTTTCCATAACATTTCAACATAAAGCCTGTCACCCTGCTTTACCGTTTCCGAAAGTGTACTTGCCCAATGCGAAACCGTCTGACCTTTTTCAAGCTCAACATCATATTTAGATTTTATTCCGTCCTCATTTTCAATGCTCCAGCGAACAAGATTGACAGGCTTATCGGCACTCTGCCCCTTTGTGTTCAGCGACAGATCAAACTGAACGGCATTTGCGGTTATGAGTGTAATGGTATCGCCGTAAACCGTTCCGTCCGAAGAAACTGCGTTAATCCTTGTGGGAACAACACCGTTTGTTTTATACTGCAATTTTAACTGTGCCGTTATACTTGTTTCATTTCCTGATGAAAGATAGTCAGCCATATTGATATCGCAAATATAGTAACGGTGATTGAAGAATACCAACGCTCTGTGAATTTCGTCCTTTGATGCCGAAATTTTAACTATTTCGGAGTTTTCACCGTTAGGATTTGATTCAAGGCAGAATTCACCGTTCTCATCAGACACAGCTGAATAGCTGTCCATAGTAATCTGCGCTCCGCTTACAAGGTTGTATGTATCGGTTTGGCTTGTCGGCGGATTTATAACCGTACCCTCCTGCAGCATGGTTTGTCCGTAGAAGTTAAAGGCTTGATAATCATTGCCTGTTTTTTCAAAGGTCAATGTAATATGGTTATCATCGACATCGTAAGGGTTTTGTATTGCAAAGAAGAAGCTGTTTCCGTAATAGTTTTTTGTCTGATGCGACGCACTGTCGGTATAGCTCCACCTTGCACGATAGCCTTTGTCAGGCTGAGCATAAAAAGTGATGATTTCATTTACCGACATATTATTAAATACAGTATCGGTTGCACCGTCCTCTGCCGAGTAGCCTTTAAGTGTAACCGAACCGTCGGAGTTTTTGACTGCATACTTTCCGTTTTTGCCGATAAAATCACCGTTGTCGGGATTTGTAACCTTTAATACAGTTGTTGTGTCGGCAAGGCTGAAATTCGGAGTCACAGAAAAATACAAATTCGAAAGCTGTACATCAACTGAAAGCGTTCCTGTGTTTTTGGTTATAATATCTGCGGTTGACAGTAAATTATCCGTTGATGCCGCCCTTGTGTCAAGCTTCATATTCCAAAGATGTGACGAAATTCCGTCGGCATATTCAAAATTGAATTTAAGGGTATCCGCAACAAGGTAGTTATTTGTATTCTCTCTCGGCTTAGTCCAGGTCAGCGTACCAATATGCTCATTTGAATAATAGAATTCGCCCTTGCAGTTTTCATTATCGGCAATAAATTTCTGTCCTGTTGTTTTTGTATTATCAAAGCTTTCAACACGCAAAGATGAATTTGATACCGTATACACAGGCTGAATTACTATCTTCTTATCCTTTATATACGAAGAATATTTTTCAAGAATTTCAGAGGTAAGAGTAAACGAATCGCTGTCAAGCTTATAAAGCTCAGAATGATTTGAGGTTTTTCCGCTTTCACAGAAATACACACCCTCAAGCTTTACCAAGCCGTTAAACTGAGTATCAATAGCCGCAGAAACAGCTGATGTTTCATCTCTGTAAATATCAAAGGATGCACCTGTGTTTCTGTCGCTGTCATGCATAGACGCAGGATCAACCAGAAGAACATTTTTTGCGACCTGAACATTTGAAAGCTTGCCGCCAACATAAATTGCCGTAGTGTCAGGCTCAATAATGCTCAGGTTATATTTTGTCATATTCAATCGAAGATTGTGGTTAAGATTTTCAGCACCGCGATTATAAACCTTGTAACCGGCATAACCCACTACCGCACCCTTGTGAAGAGCGAGATAGAGATAATGATCTCCCTTAACCTGATTCTGATCAAGATTAGCTGTTCTTTGAATAAACGAGTCGCCGATATTTGTCATATTCCAGCAACCGCCTATGCCGCCGAGTTCATGCACCCAATCATAGTTAGAGGTATTCGACTGAAATTTATCGGTATCGGCAACATAAAAAAGTTGATCGTCAGAGGCTGTTGAACCGCCGAAATTATCAATTGCAATTGTGATTGAATCAACACCGGTAAAGTTAATTTTTTCTCTTGAACGGGCTGAAACGCAGTTATTCTTACTGCTCCAATTGTTATCGTATTCAAGCTTCATATCAGCACCGTCCGCTTTATATGCGTGATTCTGACTGCCTGTACCTCTGTCCGTAGCGGTAGCAACATCAAACTGTGAGGCGTCGATTATCTGAACTCCTCTTGTGCCTGTGTTTGTGTCAACCATTGAAGATGAAACATATTCTTCCGAAGCCGTGAGAGTGGTTAGATGTCTTTCCTCTGCGGTTGCCATATCGGTAATGTTCACTTTTTTTGTCTGACTTTTACTGTCGGCAACCGTTATGTCGTCAAGACACACATTAAAATATGTGCCGCTTTTTGCACCGTCAAGCATTGTAACCGGAATCTTAATTTCAGACATTCCGGGAGTAAATTCAAGCGGCATTTGAACAGCCTTGTATGCCTGACCTGCTTTTGCGGTAGCGGATTCGGTTCTTATTGAAAATGTACCCGTAGTACCCATATTACCTGTTCTTTTTACGGTAACATATGCTTCATCGCTGTTTGGGTTTACGCTTGTATCGACAAGCTCAAGATATGTAGGAGGAATTTCCCTGTCTTCAAGTATTGTAAAGGCACAGCTTGTCTGAGCGCCTATACTGCCGCCCTTTGGATTGCAAAGATTCAGTGTAAATTCAAGATTTGCCGTAACTTCATCCTTTTGATGAGTCTGAATATATACGGTCTTAGATTTTTCACCGTCTGCAAAATTAAGAGTAAACTCACTTGAAGTCGGCATTACTTCATTAAGAAGATAGTCGTTATACTTGCTCGCATTTTTACGCACCTGCTGGGTATTTTCGTCATTGTTTGACGGATAAATCCTCTCGCTTTGAGTGTGCGTTGCAATAAAGCTGTATTCTTCCATGTCGTAATAAGGATTTGCTTCACCGTCAACGGGCGTTGAAGAGGATTTATTATCAAGAAAAATCTCGTAATCAACACCGTAACAGGCTGTCAAATCAACTGATTTTACCGTGATTGAAGCCTCACCCTTTGTTCCGCCCTCTCTGAACACATCAACAGCATAAAATTCATCCTGTTTAAGCTGTGACGATGAAAGAGGAAACATAAATGCACCATTTGGATATTCGGACTGCGCCTCCTCGTTTTCCGAAAGATAACGCTTTGCAAGCTCATCATAATCATACAGCCGTGTAAAATCCTTGTCGTTTTCTTTTGCCGTAACCGATAACGATGATATACCGCATAACAAAACCGACAAGCTAAGAATCAAAGCCAGACTCCTTTTTCCTGCCTTTTTAGCATTTTTTACTACGCTCATTACAATCGCACCTCCTGATTTATTGAAATCATATAATATTATTTTGCTTAAGTGTACCACATTATACACAAGATGTCAATTGCATTGCTGTAATTATTGTGCAATTTTTTAGTATTTTAATTTCCAAAGTAAATTTCACAGCAGGAAAGAAGTAGAAGTTACTTTGGAAATTAACGATTTTTGTTTTAGTTCACTTGACATATACTAAGCATATATAATATACTTATTTTACATTACATAAAAAGAAGTGCGTGTTATGGCAATAGGAGAGCGTATTCGTTTCTTCCGCAACTTGCGTGGAATGACACAGAAATATTTAGGACATGTGGTCGGATTTCCTGAAAAGACTGCTGATATTCGTATGGCACAGTATGAGTCAGGTTCAAGAACACCTAAAGCTGATTTAACAAATAAACTTGCAAATGTATTCGGTGTGTCGACAAGTGCCTTAACTGTGCCCGACATTGATAGTTACAACGGACTTATGCACACCTTATTTACCCTTGAAGATATTTACGGTCTGACCGTCAGCGAAGCAGACGGAGAAGTCTGTCTGAAAGTCAACAAGGACAAAGGTAAGGACGCTGCCGAGCTATCAAAAATGCTCTGTGCTTGGAAAGAACAGGCAGACAAGCTATCTTCCGAGGAAATCAGCAGGGAAGAATACGACAACTGGCGTTATTACTATCCAAAGTTCGATACCACACAAATCTGGGCGAAAGTTCCGTCACAGGAGCTTAGCGATGCCTTAGTCGAAGCTTTTAAGGACAAGCAAAAAGAGTAATCTATCAGGGAGCTACCGCTATGCTAATTCAAGAAATAGACGAAAACAAAAAGCGATATCTGCATTTACTTCTTCTTGCCGATGAGCAAGAAAATATGGTAGACCAATATTTAGAGCGTGGCACAATGTATGTACTGGACGATAACGGAGTCAAGGCTGAATGCATTGTCACCGATGAGGGCAATGGTGTACTGGAAATCAAAAACATTGCTACATTGCCCGACTATCAAAAACAGGGCTATGCCCGAAAACTTATTGATTTTCTTGTTGCGAAATACTCTGAGAAATATTCGGTGCTACAAGTCGGAACCGGTGATAGTCCATTAACCATTCCTTTCTATGAAAAATGCGGCTTTATACGCTCTTATGTCGTAAAGGATTTCTTTATCGACAACTATGATCACCCGATTTTTGAGTGTGGAAAGCAGCTAATAGATATGGTATATTTACAAAAAGCGCTATAATTTTCACTTTGGCAACCTCATAAAGACGACAAAAAGCCCTTAGCTATGAGTTACTACCCACAGCTAAGGGCTTTCTAATATGGATTTATTTTGTCATACAAAAACAGCTCTAAATCATTCTGTAACCCGTAAACCACTGGATTGCAAGAATAATGGCTCTTATATGACTGTTATCAAATTGTTATCAAAAGACCTCTCGGAATGCCGTAAACCCGCATAAACACTGGTTTTTTACGACTTCTCAACTTATTCCCACTCCTAAGTGTAAAACAGACTTTAACTGTTTTTGTTTAGGAATTTTGACTTGATGTGCTTTAATTTGGTACAGATTATCTCAATTCTATGAGGTATTTCTGCTTTTGCTATCAAATGGCTATCACTTGTATGCTATCATAAAAGTGATTTTCTCTAAATTATTTTTCTTGTAATATAATTGGCAAAAGTTGAGAAAATTTGCTAATTGTATAATCCGGTTTTATGCCGAAGGAAAGGTATTGCTTTTTTAGTTCTTTTTCTCTTATGAAATCGTCCTCAGTCCAACTTGTTATGTCAACAAGCAAATCATAATAATTGTTTTTTTCTTTCGGATAATTAGCCCATATAGATGTTATATTTGCCAACTTTGCCATATATACATCTTTAGTTAAACTATCTCCAATATAAGCCGCATCACTTATACTACAATTTTCTTGGTTGCAAATATTAATCAACACATCTTTATCAGGTTTTTTGCTTTTTACTGTAATTATTTTTTCATCCAAAGGAATATTGCTTTCGTATTCACTTTCAGATGTATATATATGTTTAAAATACTGAGAAATTCCTAATCTTTTCAAACGATAAAAACCATTTTCTTGAGCAGATTCAGTATATCCAATTATTGTAACGCCATTCTCGAACAATCGCTTAAGCGTATCTGCAACTCCATCATATAATTGTAATTTACGTTTTCTAACGGAATTAAATTTATGAAAGGCTTCTCCCAAGATCTCTTTTATTTCTTCTTTACTTTTTCCATTATATTTGTTCAATATCGATGGTAGTTCTAACGTAGCAAAAGGATACTCCACACTACCATAACATTGGTGTATCGACTTATATTCTTTTAAAAGAATATCTTTGTTTATTTTTGTGATGTTTACTATTTCATCTACCATTTCATAGAAAGAAGGGATAAAAAAACCAAGCCAATCATATAGCGTATCGTCTAAATCAGTTATTATTATTTTCTTCATTTTAACCCCCAAAAGGTATTATATATTTGCATATAGGTTCTGTTTTTTCATTGCTACCACTAGGGAATAATTCATATATATTGAGCTTTAAGATTTTTTCTTCTATTTGAATTGTAGCAAACTGATTATTATATCCATCTGTTAAATCAGATTTAGAAGCACCTGTGCTTCCTAAGCCAATCACATAAATTGTCTTTTTTTGATCATCTTTACTTCCACATTTTCGTGTCATCTCTACATAAAAATTTTTATGAGTATGTCCGTGTAATACTAATAATATATTATTTTGTATACAGAACTGAGAAATGGCTTCACTGTCAAGTAACATCGAATACATCGGATTAACCTTAGGTTCTTCTGAATATATCACTGGCAAAAGATTATGATGCATAACTAAAATTCTCAATGCATTCATTTTATCGGTCACTTTTAATGCATTCCTTAACTCAAACAACTGATTATTTCCAGCAAAACCCATTCCCCTAAAATGTTCTCGATCTTGTTGTAATATACAGGTATTTAGTGCTATTATTTCTACTAATGTGCCATTAAGTGCAACAAATCTATGAATACTATTGTTATATTTATTAGCAGTTATGCCTTTTACCTTTTCATAGAAATCAATGTAATTATTCTTTGCTTTGTCATAATTAAGTTCAATAGGCGAATTGTCTTCGTAGTCTTTTTCAGAATATTTCATATCGTGATTGCCAGGACAAAATATATATGATTCACCATCTGTTCCATAACCACTTGTCATTTGACAGAAAAAATTTTTTGCTTCTGCAAACTCTTTTTCATCAGCAGAAAAGGTAAAATCCCCTGATACAATAACTTTTGAAAAATTTTTAAATTTTATTGAATCCAACTTGTTTTTTAAAATATCAAATATTTGGTTGTTACTGCCAACAGATTTTTTGAAAGCAAAATGATTGTCAGAGAAGTGTAAATCAGAAAGCCATAGTAATTGATTGGTGTTAGCTATAGAAAAGGATGTTTCAACATTTCCGTTTCCCGGAGCATATGAAACAATTTGTCGATTTTCATCATCAGTTTTAGCTTTTCTTAAAAACCAAATGGTGCATTGTTGTTCAATTAACTCATTTAAATTATAAACCTTTTTATTATTAAAAACAGAAAACGGAGACGTTTTACTTGCAAAATGCTCATCAACTTGTACATAAGAATAATTGTTAATGTCTTTGTCAGGACTATCTATAGGTTCGGATATCTTGTCGAACTTGAACCACATTAAATATTCATTTTTATTGTAATACGCAGGTGTTGCATTCTTTTGTGGTGAAGGGATAGGATTATTGAAATCAAATTTTATATCTATACATTGTGCCCTTCTAAGTTCACTTCTACCTGAATCAAGTAAAAACACTTCAAAATGTGTATCACTAATAGCTTTTTCTGCTAATGATTTGAAGACTTCAAGCGCAACTTTTTCTTGTGGCTTCGCCCACCATCCCCACCAAACAAAACCTTTTGATGCAATTTTATCATTGTGTATCTTGATCGTGTTTTTTGAAGACAAATCTCTATATCTTAGTACTATTGTTTCAATTTCGCAACCCAAGATCGTGTCACATCCTTTCATTTATACAGCTTTCATACCACTCGTGAGGGAGTAAAGTCGAATTAAAAGCAGCTTCAAATAACGGGTACAATTTTTTATATGTTTTGCCGTTAGACACAATTTTCTTTAACTCCGATGTTTGCAGCGGAATGATTTTCATTCCTGCTACAGACTTTGAATAGTCTTGTGGATCATAAAAAGGCGTTGTTTTTCTGCTACGAAAATCAGAAATAAAATTTATGTTGAGATGCATTTTCAATATAACTATTGTACAAATATATTTTGTCTATGGTATCTCATATTAATCATCATTTCGTTTGAAGGGTTATTAACATATATCTTATTTGTGTCAATATTGATTCTAGAAACATTTTCACAACTTAGTTTATTAGATATCAGAATCTTCATATTATCATCAAAAGTAATTAACCCAATATAAAAAAGCTTATCATATAATGGGGATAATAATAGTCCGTTTTCCGAACTTAATCGTTCGTAATTTGAAGCTGAACGCCAAGGCTTAATATGGCTTGCTAATAACAAACGGTTATCATTAATTCCGGTGATTATACAATGCTCATATTTTTGTATTATCCTATCTCTGAAGATTCCTTGTCCAATTCTGGATTTTATTATCATTTCTTTTTCTGTATTTGAAATATCTAAATTTGCAATCATTTTCAGTTGTCGATCGATTATAGGATTATCATATTCTGAAGAATCAAAATTTTTGAATTTCCAGTAACCCTCACCCAATCCATACACTGAGCGAAATAAATCTTCGCTTCCTCTGTAAGATTTCGTCTGGATACAATGTCTTTGTATTGTTGCCCTTACATTATCTTTCCAATTAGGGTTGGAAAAAATATAACTCAATCGTCCTTCCTTCTCAATAACATCATATATTTCATTTAACGATCCCATACCGTTTAATTTGTTAAGTGCTGATATAATTGATGAAAGATATGTTGTTTTTTCCATTTATAGTATTATTTCCATCTTTTCAAAATCTTCGTCAGTGGCTTTTCGTAAAACCCTCATCTGTGATTCACCATTATACCACTTTTTTTCACTATGCCTTATAGCGTTAATTTGCCAGCCGCTGGTAATTATAGTTTGATGATCACTATTCCATTTTACAACATATAATGTTTTGCTAAAATTGTCTTTCATACATTTATCTATTAATTTTTACAATTTTTGTTTTATATTGTAACTTATATTTATTACCTAAGTAACGTCTATTATTTATCAATGAGGTTTTGTATGTTCCGGTTGCTCTCATTGCAATCCCTCCGCTGATTTATTCTAACTTAATTATAAATTAAATATAGTCCATTAAATCAGACTGGATTCAAATATCTTTAAAAAACTCGGAAAGTGATACATCTAAGCCGTTTGCGATTTTTACAATATTGACAATTGAAATATTGCGTTTACCGAGTTCAACGCTTGCAAAATAAGTTCTGTCCATACCTATCTTTTGTGCAAACTTTTCTTGACTTAAACCCATTTGATTTCTTAATTCACGAATTCTGTTGCCAATTTTGTCCGTAATCATAGTGTAACCTCTGTATAAAAATACTCATATCACATTTTATAATTTTACATTATAAGTATAAGCAAAAGTTGTAAATAAGTCAACCGCTTTTAAGCAACAAATACAAAAAATGGTGGCAGAGATTTCTCTCTGCCGTCGTTGTGTTTATACCGTATATAATGATAGTTTCGGGCTGTAAGCATTTTATCATTTCGTTGTAACCTTTTAAAAGTAGCTCTTTTGCAATCTTGTTTTTTGCGTTCCAACGCTTGATATTGCAACTGTTCCGCCACTAGGCTATCCTAACATATATATCGTGTGTACTGCAAGAACAATTGCAATTTAAGTATTACTTTATAGGTTTATTTCCAGTTCAAGGCAATTCCATTCTTCTCCCATTACAGTATACTTTTCTATTTCATCTTGAGACACATCCTCAAAAGCCTATCGCCTTATAGCAATAATAGGCTGATTCATTATTCTCAAAAATGCCTAATAAAACTTTACTAACACCAAATATTTCTTTAGCATATATTAAGCCTAATTTCAGCATATTTTTCCATATTCCCGCCCACGTTTTTTCGAATCAACGATTACAAAGCCAAACCGTAATTCATCAAAAAATTCATTTGGTCTTTTCATGGTAAAAAATCCCACTATCTCATTATCATCTATAGCAGTAAATGCCATTAGATTACTTACTGTATTGAACTGCTCCGCAGAAATTGGATATTCACCTAAAACTCCTGCTGTCCATTTCATTTATAAAAAGCACTCTCATCCTTTATCCATGACATAATTATTTCTGCATCATTTTTATTGTATGGTCTTAATCTTAACATACTTGCCTCCTTTTTTCATTTACCTGAAATTCTGTTTATCATATTCTGTTTGCTATTCGTGTATGCAACCCTGTCATCTGCATACTTACCTTCCATTTCTTCCTTTAAATTTTCATACTGCAATGTCATATTCTCATTAGCTTTTAGATAATCTCTAAAATGAATATAATTCTTCAACTCAGTTCCGTTCCATTTTACAATATGAATATGATGTGTCCTGATATCCGCCTCCATATCACCCATTACATAGAGCAATTGACACTCTACATCTGAATCTTGATAAAATATTCCCTTTCGTCGCAATTGCTCATTATGTAACATTATTCTATCAAAATCAGTGACTCCTACGACAATATCAATAATCGGTTTAGCTTTGATTGCAGATATTGCTGTACTTCCAATGTGCTGTATATCAATAGCATCATCACCTAATATAGATTTAAGTGCTTCGATTGTTTGAGTGGCAGTTTTGTCCAAATATTTATCATGTGGTTCAAGTTGTACTGTTCCTCTTTTTAATCTTAATGACATTATAGCATTCTCCTCCTAAGCATTACTCTCCCCACAAAAATAGCCAAGCTAGAGCCATTCAATAAAACAAATGCCGGAAGCCCGCATAAAAACAGGCTTTCGGCATTTTTGTACGTTACTCCCACTCGAGCTCCAGGCCTTAATTTTTCGTGATAATATGCACTAATAGTACGCTTTTCATCCACATATTCCACACATTTTAGGCTATCCGTAGCGTCCTTGGAAATTCTGTAGCCATTTTGTAGCCACTGGCTGCGACGCAACCTCCGCTGGCTGATTCACCTCAAAGCCACTTGGTACTACTGTAAATAATACACGGAGGTTTGCAATATGGAAAAATACATTTATGATAACAGCAACGGTCTTTGGTATGAGCTGCAGGGATATTACTACATCCCTTGTCTTGTTCTGCCGGATACCAAAGAACGCCTTATCGGTATCTGGGGTAGAAAGCACTTGGATTACATCAAGGAACACCGCCCGGTACTATACGTCGATTTTCTTCTCAGCAGCAAGCTACACAGCTATCTTGCTGACATTGATGTTCAGGCAAACGCCAAGCTCGCCCTGCTGACAAAGCAGATGGCACAGAAAGAAGGCATCAACGAACTGCTGAAAGCACGGGATCAGATGGCATGGGTCAGAGCCATGAACAATATCCGCAATCGTGCAGAAGAAATCGTCCTCAAAGAACTGATCTATTGGGAGGATGCAGAATGAGAATCCTTGAAAAATTTTGGTACGGCAATATCGAACCTACCGAGTACGACACATCCTCCTGTAAGGAGTACAAGAAACTACTGGAGCTGATTTGCCGGAACGAAGAAAAGCTCCAAGCTACCATGACAGACAAGCAGAAAAAACTATTCTCTCGGTACACAGACGCCGTTCATGAGCACCAAATGATAACCGATTGCCTGATATTCCAGAATGGTTTCAAGCTGGGTGCCAGAATGATGTTGGAGGTCATGGAAGAATATCAACGGTCAGCCGGGCAGTGATTAGCTGCCCGGTTGGTTTTCTATTTTAACGTCGACTTTCCCAGATAATTTGTTATAGAACTTCCCCAATTCATCATGAACCAACTGTGTTATTGTATAACCTAAAAAGTTTTTTTCATTGATTCCATGTTCAGCTAATTTGCAGAAAAGTTTATCATTAAAGCTGTATATGTGATTTTTTCTTAGGAATTCTTTTAGACTCACTTCTGAAAGACGATACTTGTCGCAAAGCTGATACACAACAAAGGCTATGTTCATTTTGAAACGAAGTGTTGCGATGTGTTCAATTTTTGACATACTCTCAGACAACAATGAAATATAATGAAGTGCAACGGGATACCTAATATATGGGATACAACCGTATTCCACACATGATACAATAACATCTATGGCTTCCTGGATACATCCAAAAACAAACATAAAGAAATTATACGCATCTGGCTTGTTTGTATCTACCATGTACTGTGTCCCAGATAATGCATTCTTGAATCTTTCTTCAAATGGTAGCGTAACATCGTCATCTTCCGAAAACATCACCAATCTTCCTATATCCTCACGAGCGAAGTGCATAATGTCATCAATGCTGTCACATTTGAAAAAGTAATCACTCAAACTATTGATACCGTTAAAAAGACTGATAAACACTTGTTCTCCAATTTCATAAAGCGAATTATGATTATTTGATTGGTTAAGAAACCTCATTGGTAATATGAGAATTTCATCGTGTAGGTTATCTAATAGCTTTAGGTTATCTTCAGCGGTTACGCTGATCTGCTTATACAGAAATTCAGCGTCTTTGCCTGCTGGCATCTTACTTTGTATTTCTGAATACTTGCTTAATGGGTCATCAAGAATATGCTTGTTTCCGATTAGCAAAAATGGTAGGTGCTCATTATCTTCAAAATCCATAAATGTTGCAGCTGTAAATACATAACTATCTTTCCCCGGAAACCATGATTTTAAGTATAGTTGCACTTCTTCAATGTGTCTTATCCAAAACAAATTGATTTCATCCAACGCCTCAGGGGCGTGGTTGGTTTTTAACTTAGGTAACAGAGCTGAGAGTAATTCCTTATATTCAGTTTGGATGAGATGAATTTTATTCAATAATAGGTTCGATTTCAAAGTGTATTACCTCATTTAGTAGTTGTTCGGGGATGCCATAGAGTTCATTCAGGAAAGATACTGTTTTATTCATAACCATAATACAATCTGGGAGAACTGTTTTTAACCTGGTTTCATCCTCAACATCTGGAACACAATGATATTTATGAGCTGGATTATTGCATTTTAACAGAGAAGATTCACGAATAGCTCCCCACAGACCATGTTCAAAAGAAGAATCATAGTCATAATACAAACCATATAAATCCTTTTCGCCAACACTCTCGGCCTTCATCCTTATGTTTTGTTTATCAAAGTATTTGGTATCCATATCAATGAATTCTTCGTCCTTAAATTCATTAACCAATGCCTCGATATATTTTTCATCAAAGTGAGATTTCTGAAAGACACCACTTTCTCTATATCTGGCTAAGACAAGCTTATATAAACCCATACCATACAGCTGATAGTCACGCCAAATATTATCATGAGATGTTTCATTTTTCACGAGATACTTCATCATAATATAGTCTTCTATCAAGACACGCACACAACTTCTACCAGATATTGAATTGAATAATTGATATTCATATATTTCTTTCAGGCGTTTGTAAGAATATGTCGCAATACCAAGCAAAACATTCATTTTCTCATTGAGAGGATCTGTTGCCACAAATAATTCTGAAAGATATGTAAATACCTCATACAGTTTCTCCATATATGCAGTAACATTTCTCTTTTCCTCTGGAAACTCAATTACAAATATACTGCAGTCTGTCATTTCGCTTACACACCTCCAAAACTCATTCAAATAAGCAGAGTCGATCGTTTCAAAAGTTAAAATCATCATTTCGAGAGAACGTACTGTTGGACGAGCCATGCGCATTATTTCATCGCTATGCTTAACTGTCGGATAGGTTGCCAACAAATCCATCTGACCCTTCTGAAGATGCAGTTTTCCTGAAAGTAAATTGAAATAGAGAGCAACAAACCTAATATCGGTTGCTTCATAAGATTGATGATCCATTGTATCTCGCATGGTCTGAATAATCGCTTTGCAGCGGTCTTCTATGCTCTGATCGGGACAATAAAAGCATTCAGCAAAAACAGGAGCCTTACTGGAAGTAAGAAACACTGTTAATGGTGCAAGTGCCTCTTTCGCACCGATACAACCAATGTAATTATAGAATCTCTTTTGAATATCTTCATCCAGTTTTAATATCTGTGACAATCTTGCAGTGTATAAATCTGGAGCCAATTTATGCAGTGTAGAAATAATGCCGTAGGACTTCCTCAAACCCTCATCTCGTCCATAATGCTTCAAAAGGAGTCCGATCCAGAGATATTCTGGCATACGTCCATAAGTCCATGACTTTTCATCTTCGAATTCCTTCATCAATGGCAAGGAATTAATTGGAGTTATGAACTTTCCTTTTTTGAAGGTATGCTCTGATAGTTTGCTGTGTGATCGCATCTGGTACCTCTTCTTTCTTGTGAATTCTACTGTCATAATAATGCAGAGTTGAACTTTCATTTGTTCTGCACTATAATAAAGTTGGAGGTGGGCATATGATTATGTTGAATCAGCCCTTTAACGGGCAGCTTGGAGAAATATTAAAAGACAAAATGGCGGGACCATATAATAAGCTCACCATTTTGTCGGCGTTCGCAAAAAACAGTGGTGTTCTTCGCCTGAAACCCACATTAGAACAGTTCAAAAGTGCTGGTGGATACATCGAAGCCTTTATAGGCGTTGATGCGCATGGGACCTCTTATGAAGCGGTTCTAAATCTATTTGAGCTGTGTAACGAATTATACATTGTGCACTCGGAAAGTTCTTCCACAACTTTTCACTCAAAAGTCTATATGTTATCCAATGATATCCCTGAAATATGGATAGCCGTTGGTTCAAACAATTTGACTGGTGGCGGTCTATGGACAAACTTTGAAAGCGCAACATATTTTGATGTTACTCAGGAAACAGAAAACTGTGTAAATGCGCTTGAAAATTTAATCACCCAGTATAAAGATCCTGCGTATGATTGTTCTAAACTCATTACTACAAAAGAAGATATTGATGAACTTCTTGCTGATGATTACTTACGTAGCGAAATGAGCATTCAAATGACAGCACGCACGGAAGGGCAACGTAGACCTACTAACACAGCAAATCAACAAGTTCGCCTTTTTGGAACTCAAAATGGAATTCATCTTCCAAGACTTGCACAGCAGCCTATGGGAACAGTTATCCGAAGTCGCCGGGGACAAGCAGATGTACAAGCCATCATGCCTATTGTTGCCAACAATGACTCTGAACGTATGTGGTTTGAAACACGTTCTTTAACTGGTGGCTCTCGCAATATCCTTGATTTGTCAAAGCTTGGCACTGTGACCAGCGGTACAGCTGCTGGAACTCGTTATGAAACCGATACTATATCGATTATTTTAGGCGGTGTTGCCTTTTTTGATGTTGATCCTGAAGATACTGAAACCGAAAAAACAATTACTGTAAACTATAATGGCATAGATTATGAGGAATGTGTAATCAAGTTCCCTACTGGAGATAGAAGCAACGGTTCGTGGCGACTTCAGCTAAAAGGGAAGTCTTTAGCTGGGCAGAAAATTCACACTGTAGGAGGCACAGAATGGCTTCGTTTTAAAATTGTCGTTTTTGAAAAAATACGAACCGACTACTATGGTATATCCGTATTAGATGAGGATCAATTAACGCAATTGGAAAGCCAAAGTCGGTTTGTGGCTACAAATGGTTCTGCTGTAGATTCAAAAAAGTACGGTCTTTTATAATTGTTTAACTAATACGGGGTTGCAGCTCAATACAACCCCGTATTTTTTTAATATTTTGGGAAGGTGCTTTGCATTTCGTCATAGGCTTGGTCACTAAGGTCGTATGCTTTTGCATAGAGCATATCAAGCATTTTTCTTACTTCAATAAATGTCAGGTCTGCATCTAAAGCATATACTTCATTTTCTATGTTTTTAAGAAGTCCTTCCAAACGGTCTTCGTTTTTCAGTAGGTAATAAACACACGAAAAAATATGATTTTTCAAAGTACAAGTCTTCTTATTAAAACATAGTTGCTGATCATAACTTGCTCTTGAAGGTACCGGAATCTGCTTAATAACACTTTGTGTCAAATCAATTCCAGGCATTTTCAGACGAACAAAGTAATCAAACGGAAGTGAGTTGAACAGAGCCAGCATCATAAGTAAATCTTGCATATTATCAGTCTGAAGCATTTGAATGGATTGACAAGTCGGACAAGACGGAAGAATCATCGCAATTGTAGTTCGGGCATTTGTTGGTGATGTAAGACTTCTCCAGCAAAGAGAATATGCTTCATTATACTGTGCAGTGTACTTATCCCAAAGATTTCTTTCAACAAAGAATCTGCTTTCTGGCAGTGGCTTTATTCCCTCTTTTTCAACGTTCTTTGTCGCTGTTGCTTTGGCTGCGTATTTTTTGCTATCCGACATGCCTGCAAATGTTGAATATCTTCCATCATACTGTTCGATAAACTTACCTTCATAAACTGGAATGTTGTCATCTTTTTGCACAGTATCAATCTGCTTAGCATGTGCGGTTAGATGTATCAATCGCCCGAAATGGCAGTTAGGATAAACCTCCTGGAATAGAGGTAATCGATTATGTATTTCAACTAACACTTTTAGATCTTCTGTGCATGAAACATTGGGAATCATTTTTGTGAATGGATTGATTGCAACAACGTCACTCTCATTTACAATTACCTCTGAGCAGGCATACATATCCGCCGGAGCCAACAAGCCAGCTGAAAAAGCAAATGATGCTTGCTTGATCTTCGACATTGTAATAACTGCAAATCTTTCTCTTGAATCAATATTGAAAATCTTGTGTTTGTTCTCAAAAAAATAAAGCGCAACTAAAGCTTTTTCTCTAAGGAGGTAACTCCATAAGCCCTTATGGGCAGGCGCTGTGGCCAGTGTACTCTTTACAATCAACGAGCATATTCCAGTTTCCGATAGCAAAGAATAAGCCAGCTCTGTAAACAAAACATATGTATTTAGCTCACCAGAAACTGCATGCTTAATAAAGGGATGTTTATATGCTTTACTGCGCATTACTTTATAATCATTAGATAGTTCAGTGACCCATTTCGAAAGCTCTGGCCAAGTATCACTAAGCTCGTTTATTGCCTGTTCTCTGTCGTCCTTTTTTGCAAGCTTAGAAATCTGTGGTTCATAACAAGAAAAGAACTTTCTTTCTTCAAATCGTGTTTTTTCCCAAGGAGGATTTCCCAATATGATGTCAAATCTTAATTCTTCAATAGAAGAGTAGTTCACACCCATTTTCGAAGCATAAATTCTATTTAGCGCAAATAACTCATTCTTGCAATCTAAGCTTTCTTGGGTATTCGAAGAAATTAACGGATTACCAAGCAAAAAATGGCCAGCGATTTCTTTCCAATCTGCTACATTAGAAGTCTTCAAAAGTCTACAAATTGTTATCTGGAGTGCAATTGGATCTACATCCATTCCCCAGAAAAACAGTGCTGAAACCTCGTAAGGAATACAGCATTCTTTTTCTAAATACTGTTGAGCCGCCCAAAAGAACTCTCCTCCTCCGCAGGACAAATCGGCGATTCTAAGCGTTCTGCCTTTTTGAGCAAGCAATGACTTTGAGTGTTTTGTTGATAAGGCTTTATGTACAACAGATTCTGCAAGCTGATAAGGTGTATAATACGACCCTGTTGTATCTCGAGAAGATTTTCCTTCTTTTATATTTACTTCCGTCTGCGATATACACAGCTCTATACTAAGAATACATTCTCTTAATATGGAAAGATTCGGTTTCTGCTGATAGATTGTGTTGGCGAGATCGTCTATCTGTGTTCCCAGAAAGATTGCATAATCTTTTTCAAATTGCTTAATAGACTCTGGCATAATTCCTATAGAAACAAGGTCTGATATATTTGTTGCGTGTTTCTCACTGAGAAATAAGCAATTTACTTTTGAAACGGTTAGAAAAATCAAATTATGCCAAATAATTTTTACTGACGTTATATCTGAATATTTATTGCTAAATATCTTCCTGATTAGCGGCAGCAGTTCTGCTGTAATTTGAAAAGCTAAACTATTCATCCTTTTCCTCCCTTCGATAAACGATTTTGTTTTGACTCGGCATGAATTCAAAAACAGGTGACTTCATTAGTGCTTCAAAATGAACATCGTTGAACTGTTCGATAATCCAATTTTGAACAAACGCCACTTGCTCCTCGTTGTCTGTCCCGATTTTCTTAGTCAGCTCGTCCAAGTTCATGGAGACGGGCTTGTAAGGATACCCCAATGCAGAGACAACAACAGAATGTAGATACAGATTTTCATAGTGTTCCTTCATGATAGAAGGATAAAAAGCCTGATCAGCAAACACTTTGTAAATACTTTCACAGGAAGTATTTAGTTTCTGTGATATATACTCCAGAAGGCCATCACATCCTAAAGCTTTTTTTTCGATCTTTGTTCGAACTATATTGCAATTACTATCGATACTCTTTTTTAGAATACTTTCTAATTCTTGGAGGTCAACAGTTTCATCGCTTACTTGAACAAACACTTTCTTGTTTCCGATAGAATTGTTAATAGTTTCAAGATCTTCCGTTGAAAGCGACAATTCTTTTTCGATATAAGTATCAATACGGGCTTCTAATTGCAATTGTATCCATTCATCATTTATATCTTCCATAAACCAGCGAAATGCCATTTCTTGGTATGTGTAGTCTTTAAAATGATGAAGTGGCATAAACTCAATATTACAAGCTCGTTTAGCAAGGCGATGACGTTTTGCTTCAATGCAGCGCTTTCCATACTCGTCTAATTCTGTAGATTGCATTATGTTCAAGCACGTAGGAAGCTTTGCAATATATCCCGCAGCAATGGTTAGCTTTGGAGAGAGTAGGCGAATATAATATGAGGCGATTCTCGAATTAAGGAAAGCTAAATGGGCGTTTGTTTTACCTTTCTTAATTCGTATTCCTGGGCCGGATGCCACAAAAATTTGACCAGGTAATACTTCTCTTACATTCAATCCTGAAGTTCCAGTATCACTAAATACCATTTGAGTCTGATCAAAGTAACTGGCGTTTCTTATTGCAGATCCTTTTGTTGCTTTAATATACTGCCCCTCCTTTCCCCACTTGACGCAATAATGATTCAACCCGCACCAACGAGAATATCCTCCGCCTTTACTAACCAGAATCCAATCTTTATCGTTAATGTGGTTCCAATAGAAATCAATAAGCTCTTTAGCATTTCCTGTTGACGTTCCCTGCATAGGAACGGCATATTCTTCGTATTTCTCGCTTGATATCAAAAGAGTTCTTAATCCTCGGGAACTAATCATATCAAATCGAGAACCTTCATTGTTGAAAATATCACTCTGTAGTATTATTTTTTCAGTATTTATATTATCTTTTTTAGAGGCTAATAAACTTTCCTTAGCTGTTAATTCCATTGTTTTTAGAGATATCAATCTAACAGCACTACCACTCTCCGGTTCGGTTTTTCTGTAAAGTAATAGTGCTACATTGGATTTTTCTCCACTTAAATCATAAAACGCATTAGATCCAAGCTCCCAGATTTGATCGATTGAACAATCCAATAAAAGAGCCTGTCTTAGCTCCTCAAAACTATCCAGATACATCCAACTATTCTGCGTAACTAGCCCAGCAATCCCCTCATCTTCAAGAAGTTTATAAGACAATTCAATAAAAGCATTACACATATCACATTTTGACTTTGGATAAGCAGCCTTTAAGTATTCTTTCAAACTTTCAGGCATACCTTTGATTGTTTGAAAGGGAGGGTTTGTGACAATTGCGTCGACACCAGAAAAAACCACATTGGAATTATAACTTCCTAATGCGCCAACTTTCAACACTTCAAATTCGACATTTGTGATATCCAAGGCACCTGGAACAGTATCCCTTTCAGGATAATATATGTTAGGAAGAAATCTTTCAAAATCTTCTACATCAATCGTGTGACCGTGCTCAGAAAGTATAGCAAGACACTTCAAACGCAAATTAATGGATGCAACAAGTGCTAATGTTTTATCAATTTCATATCCGTTTAATTTTGACAACTCATTCTGTAAATAAAGCATGCTGTTTTTTTTATCATCAAAAGAATACCTTTCTGCCAAAACGTCTAAGCAGTATAAAAGGAAGTTACCACCGCCGCATGCAGGATCTAACACTTTTTTTCGTGATACTAAGTTAATAGAATCAACAAGAGTTGTTATCATGTATTTTTCTGTAAAAAACTGAGTGTTACTGTACGATGCACCTGGATCAACCTTATTAGCATATTGATAGGCCCAAGACAAAGCATCATCACAGCAGAATGGATTGTCTTTAAGAAACTCTCGAATGTTAGCTCGAATTACCGCATTTCCTTCATACTCTATTACATTGTGTCGTGTTATTCTTTCTAAAGCAGCATTTACGCTGCTGCTATAATCATTTCTTTCGGCTTTAGTAATATAAAACTGCATCAACTCTGATGCAAACAACATTACAAATGACAACTTTGCATCATCATGTGCCAAACCATGAAGTGACATCTTTCTCATACCAGATGTTGTAATTGCTTTGATTCGATTACGAGCTGTTCGTATAGGATTCTTAAATACTTTATCATCTTTTGCTTTTTTATCTTTAATTCGGCCGTCAGCAGGCTTCTCGGCATCAGTAGGGATAATCCACATATTTCCTACCCGGACAGCCTCATCTATTCTATTAGAAGCACAGAGCATTTGTACTCTTCGCTTTGTTATTCCCCATTTTTCAGCAGCTTCATGTGCAGACATATATTCCATATCAACCACCTCTGTCAATATTATATTCCCTAATGCGAACAATGTCAATAATTATTGCTCATCGTATATTGTGTATAGCGACTACCCGTTTTTCCAGGGAGTAGTCGCAATTTTATCACTCAATCCTTTCTTCTATTCAATATCGAGCATCATCCCTTGTGTGTGCTTTGCCACACCCTTTCCCGAATAAAGGCCACAGATTATTATGGTCAATCATGTCCTCATAGCTATGAAGCTTATTACGGAGCCGGTCATTTTCCTACTCCAGATCCGCTGTACGGAGCTGACCACGGACGGACTTATATTGTGCCAGTTTATCTTTGGTCGCAGCAAGCTCTGCTACCAACGATTCGATTTTTGTTTTCAAATCGGATATAGTTTTCTTGGTTTCACTCAGGAGCTTTTTCAGTTTGCCTTCCAGCTTTTCCTGCACGACATATTTCTGCACTGCGATGACGAGATTTTGAAAATCCTCTTTCTCAATTACCACCTTAGATGATAGTGGCAGGGGTTTAGCTTCTATTTGCTCTACAACCTTGATGGAAACCTGTTGCTGCTGAACACGCTCGATGGTCTGCTCCAACTCGGCAAGCTCCTCTTTGCGTTTCTCTCGCTTAAATTCCAGAACGCTCAGATGCTCCTTGTGTTCGCCTTTCTGCTCCCATTCGATACCATGCCGCAAGAGCTTCTTTCTCTTTCTGCACCCATAAATCACGCTCTGTCAGAGAACGCCCCTCACCGGTGATACCCTGATCGGCAAGTGCCTGTTTCAGTGAGACACGGGTGGACAGCCCTTGTTTGCTCTCTGTAGAAAAAGGGATGAAGCCAATCAAAACCACCCGTCCAACGGGTGGTTTGCTCTAGGGCTATAAGCCCATGCTACCAGCCAGCGCCTCAAGACGCTGGCTTTCACTTTGTTCAAGCCTATTGCCTTTGCCTCTTTCGCCACCCCTTAAAGGGTGTTTGTATTACTCGCCACCCTTAAAAGGGTCTTCATATTCTCGTACACTTAATTTATCTAGTGCTATATCATGCTTTTCTTGGTCTTCTATGTATTTTCTTATGGTTGCTTCATTTAGACCTACTGTACTCACATAATATCCTTCTGCCCAAAAGTGCCTATTTCCAAACTTATACTTCAGATTTGCGTGTTTTTCAAACATCATTAACGCACTTTTTCCTTTTAAATATCCCATAAAACTTGACACACTCATCTTCGGTGGTATACTTAATAGCAAGTGTACATGACCTATCATCATATGCCCCTCTAGTATCTCCACTCCTTTGTACTGACATAACAATCTTATTATGTCTTGCAAACTCTGTCGATACTGTGCATATATTATTTTTCTTCTATACTTTGGTACAAACACTACATGGTATTTGCACATCCATTTTGTATGGGATAAACTATTTGTTTTATTTGCCTTTAAAATCACCTTTCTTTTTTACAATAGACTTGAACATTCTTATTGTAATACGATTGGTGATTTTTTTGTATAACTTTTTATGCACACCCGCATAGCGGGTGGTTGTTTGT
>ENA-UPWK01000302-UPWK01000302.1-human-gut-metagenome-genome-assembly--contig:-NODE-302-length-55798-cov-68.915938_pt1 | contig 55798 bp, 43 predicted proteins | sample MGYA00250048_ERZ773373 | MGnify/ENA primary metagenome ERZ773373 (study PRJEB29103, sample SAMN06112059) | human gut metagenome | biome: human gut; feature: ankylosing spondylitis patient; material... | reverse complement strand
TTCCTCCCTCCGCGTTGCCCGCAACCCTGAAGCCGGAGCCCCATCAGCGGGATCCGTATGATTGGAATGCCCGGCATGAAGCCGTTAAAAAAAGAAACCGGACTGTCAAGCCTGAATACGTGATGATAGGGGACAGCATTACCCACCACTGGGGAGGGGAGCCTTCCAGGGACGGAAAAAACACGGGGGCGGGTTCCTGGGAGAAATTATTCCGTCCGCATACTGCGACGAATATGGGCTTTGGATTTGATTATGTGGATAATGCCTATTACCGTGTGCAAAACGGGGAGCTGGACGGCATTTCTCCGCGGGTCATCATCGTGCTGCTGGGAACCAATAATCTGGGGCACCGCAAGGATACGCCGCAGGCATGTGCGGACAATATCAGGGCATTTGTCCGCCTGGTGCGCCGGAAATGCCCCTCTTCCAAAATTCTGTTGCTGGGAGTTCTTCCAAGGAAGGAGAGAAACCTGGCGGAACCGGTGAAGCAGACGAACAGGCTGCTGGCGGAGCTGCATAACGGAAAGAACATTTTCTTTGCCGATCCGGGAAAGGCTCTTCTTTCCGCAGACGGTTCTTCTCCGCAGAGTGAATTTATGAAGGATGTGGTGCATCCCAATGCCAGGGGATATGAGGTTTTGGAAAAGGAACTGGCCGTACTTTTGAAAAAGCTTGATGCAAAATACCGGGGAGGGAAGCAGGCGGGAAAGCATTCCTGATGATCGTCTTCTGATGGAAGGCAGGATTTTGTTTGATGGGAAAACCCCGGCTGAGGAAAATATACGGCATTTGATATTTAGTTTATGAAAAACCTGTTGTTTGCATTGTTGACCGGTTCCTTTTGTTGCTGTTATGCCCAACAGAAGGCAGCACCCGTTCCGGAGCCTGAAGTTGTCGCCACTCCGCCGGCTGATGCGGGGCGCGGCCTCATCCGTGTGGACTCCCGTGAAATACGCCATTATTCCGGTACCCGCAAGGAACCGGATTACCTGGTCAGCAGGGATAACGGAAAAACATGGGAAATGAAGGCCGCTCCGGCTGGCTACCCTCCCAACTACGGCGGCATTCCCAAGGAATCTCCGGCTATTGTGCGTAACCCCCTGACCAGGGAATTCATTCGTGTGCAGCCTATCGGAGGCTTTGTATTTCTTTCCAAGGGGGGGCTGGACGGCAAGTGGTTTGCCGTCACGAATGACGGCAAGCTGGAAGAAGACTGGAAAGATCCGGAAAAGAGGAAAAATCTGAAAAAACTGGGCGGCATCATGCGCACCCCTGTTTTTGTGAACAAGGGCCGCAGGGTGATTGTTCCGTTCCACAACATGGGCAGCGGTACCAAGTTTCATATTTCCGATGACGGGGGACTGACCTGGCATGTATCCAGGAACGGTGTTACTTCCCCCAAACATGAAGCCAGGCCCCCCCACCAGGGTGTCAGATGGTTCAACAATGCCGTGGAAGCCACGGTTCTGGAGATGAAGGACGGTTCGTTGTGGGCGCTTGTCCGCACTTCCCAGGACCAGGCGTGGCAGGCTTTCTCCAGGGATTACGGTGAAACATGGAGCAAACCGGAACCTTCCCGCTTTTTCGGCACCCTGACCATGAATACGTTGGGCCGCCTGGATGACGGAACCATCGTTTCCCTGTGGACGAATACGATGGCTCTGCCTGAAAACGCCACAGCCGGCAACGGAACGTGGGAAGACGTGTTCACGAACCGTGATTCCCACCACATTGCCATGTCCGTGGACGAGGGTAAAACCTGGTACGGATTCCGGGAGATTATCCTGGACGAACACCGCAACCATCCCGGCTATGCTACGCTGGATGGTCCGGAAGACCGCGGCAAACACCAGAGCGAAATGGTGCAGCTGGACAAAAACCGCATCCTTATTTCCCTGGGGCAGCATAAAAACCACCGCCGCCTGGTTATTGTGGACCGCCGCTGGGTAGGGGCCAAGACGCGTGCTACGCAGACGGGGAAAGATTTGGATTCCCAGTGGACCATTCATACTTATATTCCCCAGAAAAAGGGCCATTGCAGTTATAACCGCAAGCCTTCCGCAGAGCTGGTTCCGGATCCGTCCGGAAGTACGAAAAAGGTGCTGCAAATCAAGCGTCTGAATGATCCTGAACTGGTCAATGAAAAATCCAATGTGGATTACCGGAACGGTGGAGCTGCCTGGAACTTTCCGAACGGGACCACAGGGCTGGTCAAATTCCGCTTCCGTGCAGCGGACGGGGACCAGGCGGATGATTCCGGCCTTCAGGTCTCTCTGACGGACCGGCTTTTCAATGCCTGTGATTCCACTACGAAGGATTATGCCCTGTTTACCTTCCCGATCAGGTTGAGACCTGCGCCCCATTTGCTGCTGGGGATGAAAAAAGTGCCTTTCACGCCCGGCGCGTGGCATGAAATTTCCCTTCTGTGGCAGGGGGGGCAGGCTGTGGTGTCTTTGGACGGAAAGAAGGCCGGAACGTTGAAAATGGCTAATAAGTCTCCCAATGGAGCCAGTTATATTCATTTCATCAGCACCGGTTCCCAACCGGATGCCGGCATTCTGCTGGATACGGTGAATGCCCGTGTGAAATAAACGGCGGTATTCAGCGGTTTTCCTTCTTCGGAAGCGGCGGAGCGCTCAATTCCGGCAGGTATTTCAGCACCATTTGGAGATGTTCGTTTGACCGGTTGCCTATCCGCTGGAGGGCTGTGCGTCCGTATTTGTCTCTCAGGGAGGGGTCTGCGTGGTGGTCCAGCAGAAGACGCGCAATACCCAGTTTCAGCCGGTCCAGGGAATCGTCTCCCAGCAGCATTCCTCGGCAGCACGCCATGAGGGGAGTCTCTCCGGCGGCGTTTTGATGGTTGACGTCCGCTCCTTCGCTGATGAAGAGACTGACCAGCTCCCTGATTTGAGGGAGCTGGGACACATCAATGAAAGCCAGCTGGCGGCACAGGTTCAGCAGGGCCGTGTCCCCCGTGGTTTCCGGCAGGGTTGTGGACGCGGGCATGGCCGCATTCACGTCCGCTCCGTATTCCAGCAGAATATGTGCGATTTGCAGTGCGGTGTTCGGAGTGTTCAGGTTCAGGGAAAGAAGGGGCGGGGCCATCTCCCCGCGGAAATTGGGATCATACCCGGCTTCGCAAAGCTTGCGGACCAGCAGAGGGTATCCGGCGGCCGCGGCCCAGGTGAGAAGACTTGTTTTTTTACCTTTCAATTCAGGCTGGAGGGAAATATCCGCACCGCATTTCAGAAGAAACAGGGCCGCTTCTTCATAAGGTGCTCCACCAATGCCGGATATACAGGCGATGACGAGGGGAGGCCAGCCCAGCGGTCCCGGTTTATTCACATCCGCACCGTATTGAATCAGGAGATTAAGGCAGGAGAGTCTGTTATGAACCGGCAGGGGTGTGGAGTCATCCATGCCTGGCTGGCAGGCGTAGGTCAGGGGGGTATTTCCCTGTTCGGAACCCGGAATGGAGGGAAAAGCCTGTTGCGGCAGAATAATCTGAACGTTCGGGTCTGCATGGCGCTGCAAGAGGCGGTTCAGCAACTGCACCTCTCCGAGCCCGGCGGCGAGATGCAACAGGGTTTCATGGGAGGGAGTGGTGCAGCGGGCGTCTGCGCTTTCCGCCGTGTCCCGTATCATCTGAAGCCGTTCCCTGATTTCGTCCTGCATGTATCGGCGCATGGAAACCTCGGAAAACATATGCCAGTCAATATGGCGTGAATTGAGGAAAAGACCTCGGAAAATGAAGCGTTCCGGGCTTTGGCGGGCTGTGAAATTCGCTGCGGTAATAATTTGTTCTTTTTCCGCTTTTGTCCAGATAGGGCTGAAATTCCATTCTGCGGGAGAAGAATCATTCCTGCTCAGCCAGAAAATAGAGAAACCTGCGGCAAGAGAAGCAAAAAAGCTCAAAGCTCCGAAAAAACAGAGAGTTTTCTTTCTTAAGGTCATGTGTATCATAAGCAGGGGAACTGCGAAAGGCCATGATGCAGGAATCCATAATTTCGGGCAATGAAAAAATAGTATGGGCAAAGGGCGCCCTGGGCAAGTGATGCGGAAATTCGGGTGGCGGATTGCGAATCCGAAGGAAGATTTTTTCCGCTTTATCTAGGAAAAGGGCTCGTGGATAAAGCGAATTATGAAGGAAACGGAAAATATGGTGTCATGACCGGGGCTTCACAAAAGTCATGAGCCTTATGGCGTGGATCATTCAATTCCAGTTGTTTGAATTGTATCCGGATTCGCAATCCGGTATGATATGTTAGATATTGCAGATGTGTGGCTGATTTCAAATTATTTGCATTTGCCGCTGTTGCAATCACAGTAAAATAAAGGAAACGGAGGTTGATGTGAAAATGGAGAATTTTCCGTAAAACGATGGGGAAAACTCTATCTCCGCTGCAGGTCTCCTGCTTTCTTCTTCCGTTGTCCGATCCGTGCTGTCTGAAGCTGCTCTTGCCTTGAAAGAGAGGACAAACGATGATTCTGGCAACGTTATGGATTCCGTCAAACTTATTGCGTCCGATATGGATGGGACGCTGCTTAATGGAAAGGGAGAACTGGACCCTGCGTTTTTCCCCTTGTTTAAGAAACTTGAGCTTCGCGGCATTCGTTTTGCGGCGGCAAGCGGACGCCAGTATGACGGGTTGCTCCGAACCTTTGCCCCTGTGGCGGACCGGATGCTGTTCATTGCCGAGAATGGAGCCTATGCGGCGGAGGGTAGGGAAGAATGGCTGCTTCTGGACATGGATCATGAAACGGTAGCCGGTTTGATTGCCGGGATCAGGCGCATTGAAGGAACCTGCATCGTCCTCGCAGGGAGGGATTCCGCATATATTGAGGACAAACAGCCGGAATTTGTCCGGGAGGCCCGCAAATATTACACACGCTGTAAAGAAGTGGGGGATCTGCTGGAGGTGCAGGGGGACAAACTTCTGAAAATAGCAGTATATGATTTCCTGGGTGCCGGGGAAAACAGTTATCTCCGGCTGAAGCATTTGGAACATGGTTTCCAGGTAGCAGTCTCCGGAGAGAAATGGATGGATATTAGCCGGAAGGAGGCCAATAAGGGGGCCGCCCTGGAACTGATTCAGCGGAAACTGGGAGTTTCTCCGGAGGAGACGATGGTTTTCGGGGATCAGATGAATGACGCTCCGATGATGCGGCAGGCGCGTTGCAGCTATGCCGTGGCGAATGCCGTGCCGGAAATCCGTTCCATGGCTGCGTTTGAGGCTCCGTCCAATGAGGAAAACGGAGTGATGCAGGTACTTGAAAAGATGTTGGCCGTCCGTTCTCCGCAGGAAAGGGAAGGGGATTGCGGGAGACCCCGTTTCTAATTGCCGGGGAATGGAATAAAATCAGAGTTATGTTGATGTTATTGTCAGATTTTTTTGATATGCTGACGATGGCCGTGTTTGCTTGCATAGGCGGTGTTTTTTTGGGAATAGGCTTTCTGCTGCTTAAATTGGCGGGAATTCTTTTTGGAATATTAGCGGGGTGTATTATCCTGATGGAAGCGGCCGGAAGATGGATTTTCCATTTGATGGGAGCATGAGTCCGTTGCTGGCTGATGCCGTTGCCGGTTAGTCGGCGAATGCTGAAACGGAAGGCTGTACCCTGCCTGAGCGCAGCGTTTTAAAAGCCGGATAGAGGAGTCCTGCGATAAATGAATGTTTGTTGAGAGGTGCTCTGGAAGACAAAGACCATAGAAAGGAATTCCCAGGGGGAAAATCTTGGTCTCTGCCGTGTTTTTGCCGGAAAATGCCCGGTTTGCCTTCTGTACGCGGGGGAATTTTTCCCTCAGGATTCCGTTGGCATCCCCATGGAACGGGCTGTTGCCTCTGTAATATCTGGCAGGGAGGGTGACGGGATTTCCCCTTCCCTCCCGTCAGCATGAAAGTTGCCGCCCTTTTAGTTTTGCTTTTCCGTAATGTCTGTGGTACATCCATGTCAGACGTCATGAATCAGGAATTTTTTTCAGTGCTCGTGCAGGTGGTGGCCGCCCTGGGGCTGGCCGGCATGATTTTGTTGCTCAGTATCTTGATGGGCAAGCGTTCTTCCGTGCGCAAACCTGCGGACGTTCCCTATGAATGCGGGATGATTCCCATGGGGGAAGGCGCTCCCATGTTCTCCGTAAAATTCTATATGGTGGCCATGCTCTTTGTCATTTTTGACTTGGAAGTGGTATTCCTCTATCCTTGGGCCGTCAATTTCCGGGACTACATTATGATGAATCCGGAATCGTTCACGGCCATGTGCATTTTCATTGGCATTTTGCTGGTGGCCTACCTGTATGCGCTGGGCAAGGGTGCCCTGAACTGGCACCACGATCCCCGTTGACCATTTTTGTTCCCTTTTACCAACGCCGTGTTCCATGAGGAATACGGCGTTTTTTATGTGAAAGAAAAATTGCCTTGGAAAATGGCGGGGGAGAAATATCCATAAATCCTGTCCTTTTCCGGGATGCCTTTTTGCATGTAAAATCTTATTGTACAAAAGATGATTTCTCTTGCCAGGAGAGGGGAATAGGGATAGCGTTTGCGCGGTCAGGAAATTCATCATGAATGTGCCTCTTCCTAAAACAACGCAAGGTGTTTACCGTCTGTCGGTCAGTACCTTTTATTTTCTTCAGGGTTTGGTATTCGCCAGCTGGGCATCCCGAATCCCGGACATCAAAGGGGCATTGGGGTTGAATGATGCCGATTTGGGGTCCGTGCTCTTTGCTGTTCCGGTGGGGCAGATGTCCGCCATGGCGCTATCCGGTTACCTGGTTGGCCGTTGCGGCAGCCGGAAAATACTGATGGCGGCGTCCGTCTTTTATCCTGCCGTGCTTGTATGCCTGGGAATGGCGGGGTCTTTCTGGGAACTGGCGGCAGGGTTATTTTTCTTTGGAGTAGCCGCAAATCTGACGAATATATCCGTCAATACGCAGGGAGTGGGAGTGGAACGGCTGTACCGGTGCAGCATCATGGCCCGTTTTCACGGTTTATGGAGCCTGGCGGGGTTTTTCGGAGCTTTGCTGGGAGCAGCCATGGTGGACTGGCATATCTCTGCGGAGACGCACTTCATCGCCATTTTCCTGATATGCATGATTATTCTGGCTGCTTTTTCACCCTATCTTCTGCCGAGGGATGCCCGGCGTTCCTCCTCCCAGGGAGGCGGCATGTTCCGGAGCATGGATGCTTATGTACTGGTCATCGGACTGATCGCCTTCGGAAGCATGGTGAGCGAAGGAACCATGTTTGACTGGAGCGGCGTATACTTTGAAAGTGTGGTAAAACCTGGCCCGGGGCTGGTGCAGATGGGGTATGTGGCATTCATGAGCACCATGGCCCTGGGGCGTTTTACGGCAGACCGCCTGGTGATGCGCTTCGGTCCTGTACGGGTTCTGCGCGCCAGCGGCATCCTCATTGCCTCGGGGTTGCTGGTCTCTGTCCTGTTCCCGATGTTGTGGTCCGCCACGCTGGGCTTTCTGCTGGTGGGCTTTGGCACCTCTTCCATTGTCCCGCTCTGTTACAGCATGGCCGGGAAATCCCGGAAAATGATTCCCAGCATGGCGCTGGCTTCCGTCTCTACCATCGGCTTTCTGGGGTTCCTGATGGGGCCGCCGGTCATTGGTCATATTGCCCATGCTTCCTCCCTCCGGTGGTCTTTCTCCCTGATTGCCCTGATTGGACTGGGGACGGCTCTTATCGCTCCTTTACTCAAAAAATATAGGTAACCACTATTAATGATATGCCTCTATTATGAAATGGTGCGCCTGGCAGGACTCGAACCTGTACGCCTTTCGGCACCAGATCCTAAGTCTGGCGCGTCTACCAATTTCGCCACAGGCGCGACGAACGGACGAACGCACTTTATCATATTGCGCCCTGATGTCCAAGATTAAACAGAAGATTTTGCTCTTGACATTTTTTAGGAGCCAGTAGATGTAAAAGTACATGAAAAATGTAATTACCCTATTGAGTATCTGTACTTTGGCTGTTTCCTGCCATTCATGGGCGGATATCAAGCTTCCCAAAGGTACATTTGCCTCGGAGCGGATGGAAGAGGCGTTGAAAACGGCTCAGGAACAAAAGAAACCCGTGGCTTATCTTTATACGAATACGGCTACGACGTGTCCGCTTGCCTCCGGAGCGACGAAAGGTTTTCTTGACGCTGTAGGAAAAAAATGCGTGCTGGTCTATCTTCCGGTGAGGGAAGGCGGTAAGTCCGCGGCGCCCGCTCCCGTGAAGGAAGCGTTGAAAAAGGGGAAATTTTTCCCCAAGCTGGTGTTGACCGCCAACGACGGTTCCGGAGCGCAGTGTTTTACTTATGAGGCCTATAAGGCCGACTCCAAAAAGACGGCGCGAGAGATTAAGAAACAGGCTGCCGCCCTGTCTAAAAAGCAGTCCTGAACCGGTTTTTGTCCTGTCCGGAGGTTTTCCCGGGCGGGCTTATCCCATGATTTGTGCCGGAAAGGGAAATAGTTTCACGAACAGAAAGTCCAGCATTCCCAGGCACAGGGCGATGCAGACGGCTTTTTTAGGGGACAGTAGAGGCGTTGTTTTCAGCCAGGCGACGATGCCGGCATGAACCGCCAGAGAGATGCCCACAGACCACCAGAAGAACGGAATGCCCGTCATGGAGAAGAGGGCCGCCAGCGGGTAGGTGAATGCCAGAAAGAGTTTCATGACAGCTTCCCATTCATGCCCGCGCACCATCATCAGCTGTTTGGACAGAAGAGAGACGTACAGGCAGGAAGGAACCACGACGCACAGGATGAGGGAAACAAGCCCTTTTTTTGCATACCGTTCTTCCTGTGTGGGAATGTACATGCCGCATATACTGGGTCAGGAGGGGGAAATTGTCAAACATTGTCCTAGCCCGGCGGGGAGGGGGCATTATACTGACGGCATCGCGTATGTCGTCTTTTGAATTGAATTCCTCCTTCAAGCCTTCCGGAGACCAGGAGCAGGCCATCGGCAAGCTGCTCAAGTCTCTGGAGGCGGGTAACAAGCACCAGGGGCTCCTGGGGGTGACCGGGAGCGGCAAGACATTCACCATGGCGAATTTGATTGCCCGGATGAACAGGCCCACGCTGGTGATTTCCCACAACAAGACGCTTGCCGCGCAGCTCCATTCGGAGCTGAAGAGCTTTTTTCCGAATAACGCGGTGGACTACTACGTTTCCTATTTCGATTATTACCAGCCGGAGGCGTATATCGCCAGTTCCGATACCTATATTGAGAAGGATTCCGCCATTAATGACGAGTTGGACCGCCTGAGCCTGAATGCCATGAATTCCCTGATGACGCGGCGGGATGTGATTGTGGTGGCATCCGTCTCCTGCATTTACGGCCTGTCCACCCCGGAGGATTACAGGAACCTGACGCTGCGCATGCGCGAGGGGGACGTCATGGACCGGGACGTGTTTTTGAAGCAGCTGGTGGAACGCCTGTTCGAGCGGCAGGATTTTGATTTTACCCGCGGCACGTTCCGCGTGCGCGGTGAGGTGGTGGAGGTGTTCCCCGCTTATTCGGAAGGTGAGGCAATCCGCGTAGAATTTTTCGGCGACGAGGTGGAACGGGTTTCTTTGATTGACTCCGCCACCGGGCGCGTGAGGGAACGGCTTGGGAGCTACACTTTTTTCCCGGCCAAGCAGTATGTGGCCGCTCCGGAGAAACGGGCGGCGGCGTTGAATGCTATCCGGGAAGAGCTGGAGGACCGCGTAGGCTGGTTTGAGAAGCATGGGCGCCTTCTGGAAGCGCAGCGGCTTAAATTGCGCACGGATTATGATTTGGAGCTGATAGAGGAGCTGGGTTTCTGCAAGGGGATTGAGAATTATTCCCGCCATTTGTCCGGCCGCCTGCCCGGAAGCGCTCCGTCCACCCTGCTGGATTTCTTTCCCAAGGATTCATTGACCCTGATTGATGAAAGTCATGTGGCGGTGCCGCAGCTGGGAGGCATGTACGAGGGGGACCGAAGCCGTAAAAATATTCTGGTGGAGCATGGTTTCCGTCTGCCCAGCGCCCTGGATAACAGGCCTTTGAAATTCCATGAATTTATGGAAAGGCAGAACCAGATTGTGTATGCTTCCGCTACCCCGGGGCCGTTTGAACTGGTAAATTGCCGTGCGGATAATAGAACGTATATTCCCGTGCGCCGTGCCGCCAGATCCGGAGAGAAGGCTCCGGAAGGATTCAAAGGAATCTTGTTTGCCTCTCCCAAGGACATTCGAGTCACTCCCAGCCCATCCACGGAACCGGTGGAAAAATTTGACCCTACCAGGCGTTCTACCCCCCTGATTGTAGAGCAGATTATCCGGCCTACCGGGTTGCTGGAGCCGAAGATTACCATCCGTCCGTTGAAAGGTCAGATTGATGAGACGATCGCCATGTGCAATGAACGCGTTGCCAAAAATGAACGCGTTCTGGTTACGACGCTGACCAAAAAGACGGCGGAAGATTTGACGGAATACCTGAGAGGGGTGGGGTTGAAGGTGTCCTATATTCACGCGGATGTGGATGCGATTGAGCGCGTGGAGATTTTACGTGCCTTGAGAGCCAGGAGGATAGATGTTCTGGTAGGCATTAACCTGCTCAGGGAAGGTCTGGATTTGCCGGAAGTTTCCCTGGTGTGCATTCTGGATGCGGACAAGGAGGGGTTTTTGCGTAATGAGACGTCCCTGGTGCAGACGGCGGGCCGTGCCGCGCGGCATTTGAATGGAGAGTGCGTCTTGTTTGCGGATGTGATGACGGATTCCATCAAACGGCTGATTGAGCTGACGGATTACCGCCGGGGCATTCAGGAGAGATACAACCGGGAACACGACATTGTTCCGCAGACGGTGAGCCGTTCCGAACAGGGACAGTTGAAGTTGTACGCAGAGGATGATGAAGAGTCTTTCCGCGTGGCGGAGGATGAAGCCGGGTATGGGCTGGAAGAACGCATTGCCAGGCTGGAGGCGGAAATGAAGGAGGCTGCTTCCCATTTGGAATTTGAACGGGCCGCCTTGATTCGGGATGAAATCAGGCAAATGCGCGGAGAATATGAAAAAAGCGGGAGGCAAGATCAGGAATGATGAACAGGGTGTGGTCTTCCTGGCAATACTGTGGCGAATAACAGCGGGTTCCCAACCTGGAAGCAGTAGTTGTCTGATTCAACCTTTGTCGGTTATGTTCTTCATTTTATTTCTTGATGCAATCGGTTGCGTCAAAGGCGCCGGGCAATGTACGGACAGGAAGGCTCCGCTTGCTGCAGTCTGAAGAAAAGATTTGTATAAAAAATACTTGCGTATTTGGAAAAAGCCTGTAATCTCTTTCCACCATGACCCGCAAAGGTGGTATCAATAAAACCCGCAAGGCAGTCGCCAAGCGTTTCAAGGTTACCGGCACGGGCAAGGTACTGCGCCGTAAACAGGGCAAGCGCCACATCCTCCAGAAGAAGTCCAGCAAGCGCAAGCGCCAGCTTGGCAAGGTGGCTCTGGTGGACGAGACGCAAGTCTGGGCAGTCAAGCAGAACCTGCCTTTCGCCTAAACCGCGGAAACGCTCGACTAATGCCGAGCTTTCCCCCCGCTGAACGGGGGGCCTTCATGCAGCCTTCTTCCAGTGAGAAGATAAGAACAGGCGAGACTGCAGGGAGGTGAGGAAGAACAGTCTGTTCAAGATAGAAATAGAAATAAGCTATGCCACGTGCCACTAATGGACCGGCCTCTCGCAAGCGCCGTAAGCGCATTCTCTTGCGTGCCAAGGGTTTCCGCGGTTTCCGCAGCAAACTCTTCCGCTACGCCAAGGATGCTGTTTACAAGGCTTGGCAGTATGAATACCGCGACCGCAAGCGTCGGAAGGGACAATTCCGCCGTCTTTGGATTGCCCGTATTTCCGCTGCCGTCCGCGACCGCGGTCTGACCTATTCCCGCTTTATGGAAGGCTTGAAAGCCGCCAATATTGATTTGGACCGCAAGGTTCTTGCCGATTTGGCCGTCTCTGACGAAAAGGCTTTTGACGCCATCTTTGCTCAGGCGAAGAAAGCCATTGAAGCCAAGGATGGCGCCGCTCTCCGCGCCTGAATGCGCGGGAGTATCCATCTTGTTCAGTAAACGTTAACCGACAGCCTCCGGAAATAGTTTTCCGGAGGCTGTTTTCATGCCCGGACATAATGGTTCCGGCAAACGGCATTTTCCGGGAATGTCTCATGGATTCGGTGTGCGCCCATTGAATCATTTAATGCGGCGGCCAGTTCTTCTTACAGCTGCGCCGGTTTTCCCATTCCGACTGGAAAAATCCTGTTTTCTCCGGTGCGCTTCTCGTTAAGAACGCGATGTAGCTTGAATCATTGCTTCATATTCAGGAGACTTTCGTTGCGAAGTCTGTTCAGGGGATCCGGACAGAAAAGCGGGCTGCGGCATTTGATGCCCCACCGGTTTTTTATCTTATGATAAAAAACTCGCCATTATTCATCCGGGTTCCGGACCGGTATGATTGATGCCGCCTCTTGCAGAAATGCCGCGGGAAACAGGGAATGCGGTCTTTTACTTGCAACTTCAGAATTCCCAGAAGTTAAAGGCGGATTTTTTGTCTGTCAGGAATCTTTTGGAATCCGTTCGGAACATTAACATTCACTTTGTCATTAGGACATCTTTGAAGCTTGTTCACCGGAGAGCTGCGTGGTAGCCTGGGCATCAAAAACTACCATGGATAGCATTTTTTCCGTTCTTACCACCATCGCCATTATTTTCGGCGTGGTGATGTTGTTTAACTTCATGATTTTTATTCATGAACTTGGTCATTTTTTCGCTGCCCGCTGGCGCGGTCTGTATGTGGACAGGTTTCAAATCTGGTTTGGCCGTCCCATCTGGAAAAAAACGGTTAACGGCGTGCAGTGGGGGCTGGGCTGGATTCCGGCCGGCGGCTTTGTTTCCCTGCCTCAGATGGCTCCTATGGAGGCCATTGAAGGACGTGCGGAGCTTCCCAAGGATTTGAAGCCGGTTACTCCCCTGGACAAGATTATCGTGGCCGCCGCCGGGCCTGCCGCTTCTTTTCTGCTGGCTGTGTTTTTTGCCGTGGCCGTCTGGATGGTGGGCAAACCGGACGTGGAGATGGAAGTGACTACGGTCGGTTTCGTCGCCCCGGACAGTCCGGCGGCGCAGGCCGGAATTCTGCCCGGGGATAAGATTGTGAAAGTGGACGGCCATCCTGTAGACAAGTGGGCGGGCAATATGGAAGGCGTGCGGGAATTGATCATGCTGGGCGAGCATGACCGCGTTGTTTTTACGGTGCAGAGGCCTGGGCATGAAGGAGAGATGGAAATTTCCTGCGGATTCCGGATTCCGGAAACGTCCTGGTGGCAGCGCTCCGGCATGCGCCAGGTGGGCTTGATGCAGGCTATGCCCTGCGTGGTTGGGGAAGTGCTTCCCAATTCTCCTGCCGCCCTGGCCGGATTGAATCCGGGCGATAAGGTTACGGCAGCCAATGGAGAACGCCTCTGGAACCCTGCCGCACTGGACGTTCTGCTAAAGAAGAATGAACCGTTCCTGCTGGATGTGACGGACAGGGCCGGGGTTGCAAGGCAGGTGAATATTCAGGGAAGGCTTCCTGAGAATTGGCACAATGGTGCGGACGGTTCCCTGCTCAAAGGGGCCCAGCCTATTCTGGGCGTGAGCTGGGACCTGAGTTCCGTGGGCCGAGACGTCACCGTCCATCCTTCTCCGTGGGCACAGATCAAACAGAGTTTGAAATGGATGGGGGATACCCTGGCGAAGGTGGCGGCTCCCGGCAGCAGCGTGGGCGTGGAGCATCTTTCCGGGCCTGTGGGAATTGCCAATCAGTTTTACAAGATGTTCTCCCTGGATGAAGGGTGGAAATTGGCTTTGTGGTTTTCCGTGGTGTTGAACGTGAACCTGGCGGTTCTGAACATTCTGCCTCTTCCGGTGGTGGATGGCGGTCATGTGGTCATGAATGCCATTGAGTTGGTTTTCCGGCGCCCCCTGAATGTAAAAGTCCTGGAGTTCGTCCAGTTCGGCTTTGTATTCCTTCTGATGGGGTTCTTTCTGTTCGTGACATTCAAGGACGTAGGGGATTTCTTTGGCAAGAAGCCGGACAAGCTGCCCACCCCGGTATTCAAGGCCGTTGCGGATTAATGCGGACGGCGCTTTTTATCCCGGCTTGTTCCATGAAGCAGTCACTGGCGGCGCGTTTCCTGTTCCGGGTGGTGGTGCTGGCGTTTCTTGCGTATGCCTTGCTGCTTACCTGGTGGACTCCTTTCACCGGGGATAGCTTTATGCATTCCGTGTTTGGGGCGGATCACCGCCTTGCCTTTCAGCCCGTGCTGGAACGGTGCTGGTGGTCATACATGCACTGGAATCCCCGGTTGGGGGAATTCCTCGCTATTTTTACGGCTACAGCAGGGAAATGGTTTTTTCTGGCCGTCAATCCTTTCGTGCTTCTTTCCCTGGCTTTGATGATGTTTTTCCTGGCGCAGGGAAGAAGGGTCAATTCCGGAAACTGGCGGGATGTGCTGCTGTTTGTCGTGGGAGCGCTTCTTTTGCTTACATCTTCATCCAGGCCGGGTATTACGATGTTCTGGCTGTCCGGGGGAACCAATTACGCGTGGGCGGCTGCCATCTGGCTGGGTTTCCTGTGCCTGTACCGTTCCTTATGGGCAGGAACTTCCCGGATTCGGGACACTCCTTTTTCCTGGTTCTGGATAGGCATCACGGCTTTTGCCGCCGGCATGACGAATGAGAACCAGGTTCCCGCTTCCCTGGGCATGCTGTTCGTGTACTGGCTTTACGCTCGCGGCCGGGGAACGGTTCTTCCCCGCTGGTTCTTCATTGGCTGGGGATTTCATGCGCTGGGAGGAGCCTTTCTTCTGCTGGCTCCGGGCAATGCGGCCCGCCTCCATTCGGAGACGGCGGGCGGAGCTGCCGTTCTTCATTCCTGGGGGGAGCGTTTCGGCGCTATTCCGGAATTGGTAAACGCCTTTTATGAATTCATGCCGATTCCTAAAATGTTGCTGGCCATTGCCGCCGCCGCTCTGATCCTGCTGGCTGTGGAGGCGGGGATGAAAACCTGGCGGGGAGAGGCCGGACGGCGCATGTGCGCCTCCCTGATGTTTATTCTGGTGGCCCATGCCATGGCAATCAGCTTTTTTGTACGTGTGATTCCGGCATGGCACGCCATGTTTTCCGCCACAGTATTGATGATAACGGGAATTCTGGGTTTGTACGGAGTATGGATGGATACTGCGCGAAAGCGCTGGATTCCATTATGCGTGCTGCTGGCGGCGGCAGGCCCGGCCCTGTGGGTATGCTCCGGCTATCTGGATGCTTTTCCCCGCATCCACCGCCAGTGTGAGGAACGGAGGATGTTCATCCTCCATGAATTGGAACAGGGCAAGAGAAATATTACGGTTCCTCCTTATGATTCCGTGCCGTTGGCTCCTTATGTTTCCGTTATGTGGCGCATGAGCAGCGGTGATCCGGATGAATTCATTAACCGTTCCGTGGCCCGGTATTTGGGGATTGAAAGCATCCGGGTGGCTGTTCCGGAACCTTGACGGATTATTTTTTTACCGTTTTACTGATCCGTCTCCGGGCTTTTTTCTTTATTCTGATACGGGCGAATGACCGCGGATCAACAATCCGCTGAATGCCGGGATATCTTAATAAAAACGCATTTTATTCATATCAAAAATATTATATATTGTCGTCATCTTGGTAGAAGATGGTTTATTCCATAAAAAATAAATATAATATATGATTAAGTTTTCATGATTTCCATTGACACCGGATTGTTGATCCGGTTTACTCTCTTTTGTCATGAAGAAATCCTTATTTTCTTTAGCTTTGATCGCGAGTACCATGCTTGCAGTACAGGCGGCGACGGTGCAGATTGATTTCGGACGTAGTGACGCCACGACGGAAGGCGCGCTCAATATGAATTATGATAACGCCTACGCCTTTTTGGGCAGCATGCCGGGAAGCGTTTCTTTGACGTGGAGCACGGCCGGAGGATATGTATCGGAAAACGGTCATACCACCACCAAGACGGCTGAGGAAGAAGCCGATTGGAAAAATCCTTTCAACGGCAGCATGCCTTTCAGTTTGGGGGACACCTTTCGTGACGGTCTCTTAACGCAAACGGCCGATGGTTCCGGTTATTTCACCGTAAGGTTCATAGGCCTTACCGCCGGGGAATATTCTTTATCCATTTTTGGAGGGTTCACAGGCAAGGACGTGTTTGCCGGTCAGATCTGGAGGGTCGAAAATGCCGATGCTTCCAATGCCGTGTGGACAAGCTTCGGTACAGACGCCAGCGGGAACTGGACCGAAATTTCTTCTGCGACGGGAAATGATTCCGGCATCCTGACTCCGGGAAATGCTGGAACTTCCAGCGCTACTGCCAATAAAGGGCTTTATTCCACGGTGAAGAACATTGTCGTGGGGGAAGACGGAGAGCTTGTCCTTTCGATTGGGGGAAACAGTACCAGTTCTTATGGCCGGACGGCTCTCAATTATCTTGCCCTGACGCAGGTTCCGGAACCCGCCACGGCAGCATTGAGCCTGCTGGGCGCTGCTGCTCTGTTCCTGCGCCGTCGCCGGGCTTGACCGGGAAATAACAAACCTTGTTATCAGCGCCGCTCCGTAATTTATACGGAGCGGTTTTTTATTAGGCGTTTTTCCTTTCCCTGTCTGTGTAGCAGATTGTTTCTATTCCTGCCCGTTCCCCGGGGCCCCCTTTTTCCATACCGGAGATGAACCGGAATTGAAGTGAAACACGGGCAAAAACAGGGAAACGGAGTTGTCCGGAAAGAAGGCTTATTGGATGGGGACGGTTTCTTTCAAGCAAGTGGAAACGATGATGCGCGTTATGCGTTCCAGCGGTATTCCGGTGATTCTGGACACAATGAGGGCATAAGCATTCAATTGGTTTGAGTGGCGCTCGCGCAGTTGTTCCGGGGATTCGGCATGGTCCGTCTTGAAGTCCACGATGATGGCTCCGCCGCCATCAAGGATCAGCCTGTCAATGATGCCGGAAATCCAGTTGTTCCCGTCAATGGCTTCAATCCGCTGTTCCTTCATGATGCGCGCCGTTTCCGGAGGCGTGAAAAGTTCCCGGATGGACGGGATGTCCATGCACTCCGCTACGATGCGTTCCGCCTCCGTGGAAGGGTGGAGAGCCCACGCCGGTTTGTTTTCATCATCCCAGCGGGTAATCCGCTCAAACACGGCATGGACGGCGGAACCAAGCGCGGCGGCCTTTCCTGCGCCCGCGCGTTTTTCTCCCTGGAGCGGGGAGGCATCCTCCGACAGACCGGAAGGGGATATCCGTTCTCTGGCCAACGGTTTTTGCGGAGGCCACTCCAGCGCGTTTTCCTCCGCGCGTTTTTGTATTCTTTCCGGGAATTTCTCATACCACCCGTCAAGACCGCGGAAGTACAGGCATGACGCTCCAGATTCCGGAAGTATGTCTTCCGTTCCCCGGTTGAGGGAGCGGATAGAGGAACGGACTACTTTCCACATGGAATCTGCCTCCGTTTCTTCCTTGTCTTCCCGGTACGGGAGGATAACGTAGGTAGCCCGCTTGGCCCGGGTAAGCGCCACATACAGCTTGCAGAATCCGTCGAATTGCTGCCGGGCGCGCCATTCCCCGTAAAGTTCCCGGAATTGCGGGACTTCTTTATAGACTTCTTTGGGGGGCTTGATGACGATTCCTTCTATTCTTCCGTCCCTGTTTTTTTTGACGAAGTGAGTTAAATGCGTAGCGTCCGCAAAAGGTGTATCCTTGCCGATCTGGGGCAGGATGACTATGTCAAATCCCAGACCTTTGGATTTGTGGATGGTCATGATGCGGACAATTCCCGCGGCGGGGTCTTCCCGGCGAGTCAGGTCTTCCATGCGCCTGATCCATTCATCCAGGGAAACGCCTTGTTCGTCCACCTGTTCCGCCTCATTCTGCCAGACGGCCAGGCGGTCGCGGTGGAAATCCGTCAGTTCCGTCCCCTCCTGGAGCAGGCGCTGTTCCAGTTCCTCCATGACGGCGGCGTAACCGTCCCGTTCCAGCAGGAGACGCCATTCCTTCCACCCCATGCTTTCCGGGCCTCCCTGCGTGATGAGGGACCGGAGCGGGGAGTGGGTGAGCAGGCCGGCGACAAAGGGGTCTCCCGGCATCAGCAGCCAGCGGAAGAAGTACAGCAGGTTTTTCCCCAGCGGAGAGTCCACACCTACTGGAACGTCGTCACATACTTCTGCGGGGATGCCGTGGTCCGTCAGCCAGCCCTTGATGACAAGAGCCTGGTTTTTCGTACTGACCAGTATCGCTGTTTCCAGGCCGCGGCGCAGGGCCCCTGTACGCTCCAGGATATCGGCCGCCGCCTGGCATACCAGGTGGTTGTTGGCGGAGACGTTTTCCGCCTTGGGCGCCTGCCAGATTTGGGAGGTGCCGGGACGGCCTTCCAGATGAGGGGCGCACCGGTGCTCCGGATATTCTCCCCATTGTTCCAGGGCGGCGGGTTCGCTTCCGGGAGCTGTCCGGGCGTAGTCGCAAATATCGTTGACCAGATCCAGCACAGGCTGGACAGAACGGTAGGAAGTGGACATGCCGCGTTCCTCCAGCTGAAGCTGTGAAGAAACGGAGCGGAAAAGCTCCGGATCTCCGCCGCGCCATTGGTACACGCTCTGCTTGACGTCCCCCACCACGAAAATGCTGCCTTCATTTCCGGTCTTGGATTCCGCCAGATCATCCAGAAAAGGCTTGATGACACGCCACTGGGGCTGGGACGTATCCTGGAATTCATCCAGCATCCAATGGTCATAACGGCAGTACATGCGGTATTGCAGGTCCCGTTTGAGTTCCGGCGTAATGGCGCCCCCTCCCAGCATGCGCGTAACGTCGTGGAACAGGAATCTCCCCCTGTTGCGGACCAGGGAGGAATATTTGCTCTCAAACAGGAGCATCAGCCCGTGCGTGGCGCGGGTGCGGCGCAGCGCGTGCAGCGTCTCCATGCGAAGCCAGCTTTGGATGAGTTCTTCCAGAGCAGGCGTCCAGAAATCCCGAAATTTTTCCCGCGCCTTTTCCACGGTAATCTCCCAGTCGGAACCGCCCTCTGTACGGAAGCGCACGCGGCCTAGCCTGGCGTATTGGGAAAATCCGTTCAGGAAGCGCAGGAACAGTTTTTTGTTTTTTACGCCGCTTTTCCCTTCCGGCGCAGGAGTTTGCTGAACCTGGAAAATCAGGGAATGAAGGACGGAGTCAAATTGCTCCAGAGAGACGGGAGGCGCCAGCTCCTCCGGTGTGAAGCCCAGCGTGACGGGGTTTCCCCACATCCCGGCATCCGGCACATCCAGAAAAAGTTCGTGATAGGTGCCCAGGCGGCGCATCATGGATTTCTCCGCGTCTGCGGCTTCCGCGTCAGAATCCGCCCCGGAAAGGAAAGCGTCTTCAAAGTCCTTCCTTCGCTCCCTGTTTACGGAGCATTCCCGGTACAGGGAGAGCAGGGCTTCACGGCGCGCCAGTTTCTCCGCCGTGGGGTCAATCATACTGAAGCCGCTGACTCCCAGCTCAAAGGTGCTGGCGGAGGCAATTTGGGCAAACAGGCTGTCAATGGTGCAGAGGTTGAGTCGCGCCAGATTCTGTACCAGGATGTGCAGTAAATGGAGGAAGCGTTCCCTGTGCAGGTTTTCCTCCTTCCATGCCTCCGGAGCGCCGGGCCAGAGACCGGGCTCCCCGTCCGTTCCCTTGATAACCGCCCAGAGCCGTTCTTTCAGCCGCGCCGCGCCTGCCTCGTCCGCGGCCCCCGCGGCCAGGTCTGTCAGAATGCGGTCCTTGAATTCTCCCGCCGCTTTTCGGGTGAACGTAATGGCGATGAGGCGTTCGGGGTGGTTGCCGCTGTTCAGCGCCAGCAACCCCAGGAAACGCAGGGAGAGCTGGTAGGTTTTTCCCGTTCCGGCGGAAGCGGAGATCAGCATGTTGGTCAGGGGCGGCATCTCAGAAAGGCAGGTGGGGGGTGAGGCGGAGGCCCAGCAGATCCTGCAGGCTTTCCCTCCGGGAAGTCATCAGATCCTTGAATACGCCATGGGAGGGAGGTGGCCAGCCCAGTTCCTCCGCGGTGATGAGCCCGCGGCCTTCATGAAGAAGCTTCATCAGTTCCACAGCCCAGGAACGGGCGCTGTCCAGCGCGCATTCCTCATATCCGGGCATGGTGTCGTGGAGGGTGTCCCAGGCGGAGATTCCGATATCCATGGGATTGGCGGGAAGGTTGTAATAGGCCGCTGAGGGAGCGCCGCCGTAGGTTTCCGAGGCCCACAGCACATAAATGGGAAGCTGCAGGTCTTTCCAGCGCGCGGGAGCCGGTTTTCCGTTTTTCAGGCGTTTGGTGTAGGGATGCAGGGCTGGGGAAAGCAGGGACAGGGCATCCGGACGTCCGAGCGGTTCCAGATGCTTTTTTTCACAGGATGAGGCCGCTCCGGTTTTGTAGTCAATGACCCGTATGCGCCCGTCCGCATGGCGGTCAATGCGGTCAATACGGAATTTCATGGGGAAGCCGTCCAGTGTCCAGTTCTCTACCTGACGCTCAAAGGCAATGCAGGACCATCCTTCCTGAAGGGCCTGCAAGTGCTGAACGGCGTAAACGGAAAGCCTCTGTTCCATGGAACGTTTTTGCAGCAGCAGGGGCATGAGGGGGGAGGGGCCGTATTGTTCCCGGAAGGTTTGTTCCAGTATTTCCGTGATGGTGGCCTGAAAGGAGGCTGCATTCATGCCGTCTTTCAGGACGGCGTGCTCCCGGCAGAAACATTCCAGCACATCGTGCAGCATGGTGCCCAGTTCATTGGCGGCCATGTCCTCTTTGTCCGGCAGGAATTCTTCCTCATTCATGTGCAGCGCCTCCTGCATCCAGAAACGCATGGGGCAGGACAGGAACCTTTTGAGGACGGAGGGGGAGAAGGCCAACCCTTTTTCCTTCCACGGGTTTTTGTAGCCGGGCGCCATCGCGCCGATGTCCGCAGCGGCCTTCCAGCCTTCCGCGGGTTGAAGATGCCAGTTTCCGCGCTGGTAGGGCAGGGGAGCGGGCACATCGCTGATTTCCTGGAAAAGCCGTTTTACACGGTGCGGCAGCTCCGCCTCCGGACAGCGCATGAGCAGGGAGGATGGGGTCAGAGGATCATTCCTGCTGCTGGTCCGGGAGAGAAGGATGGTGAGGCTGCCTTCCCGTTCGCGGGAATGGAGCAGGGCGGTCAGCAGAAAACTGTCCCGGGCCTTTTTCCGGTTAAAGGAATCAATGCCCAGGGTTTCCCGCAGTTCCTCCGGCATAAACTGGTCGGAAACGCCTCCTTCCGGTACGGTCCCTTCGTTTAGTCCCGTCAGAATGAGGTTTTTTTCCGGGCGGAAGTGAACTTCCATCCAGCCCAGGGAATCCAGCGCCGCATGAGCTTTTCTCCTGTTTCTGACGCGCAGCGGCTGGAGGCATTTCATCAGGAGCAGGAGAGCCGTCTCCGGGCTGGAAAACGCGGTGGAGCGCTGTTGCAGACGCATGAGCCCGGAAAGGCAGGAATGTAACATTTCCATGGCTTCCGTCTCCGGGCCATAGATGGTTGCCAGGGCCGGGAACCATTCCATCAGCCGTTCTCCCAGCATTCCCGGTTCCGCCATCCGGTTCCGCCATTCCAGAATAGCCTGGATGGAAGGAAAGGCGCCGGGATAAGCCTCTTTCAGCCTGGAAAGCAGGTATTCTTCCGTTTCCGGAAGGAATTTCTGCTGGATTTTGTCCAGCGCGGCGCAGCAACTCTGCTGGTCTTTTATTCCCAGGGAGGCGCAGAGCAGGGAGGAGCGCGCCAGGGAATAGACGGGGCGCGCCGTCCCTTTTTCCTCCAGTGCCCGCCGAAGGTTGCGGAGCAGATCCATGACGCCGCTTCCGGCAAAAGGCTTCCCTTCCGGATTGTGGAGACCCCAGCCGTATTGGCGCAGGGCTGCGTCCAGGGCGACGTTCATGTCAGAATCGCAAACGCCCAGGGCGATGTCCGGAGTTCCTCCTTCCGCTGTGCGGGCAACGATGCGGCACGTTTCTTCAGCAAGCCGCTCCGGATTGGCCGCAATTTTGATTTGATCGTCGCGGATTTTGATGGGGCGCCGGGACCACTCTTCCGGCAGAGGGCATCCCCAGGAATCAAAGGAGGCGGCTTCTTCTTCCGGCGCATGTATCCATATCTGGACGGGTACGCCATTGTTTTCCGCATGCCGGAGGGCATGGCGCAGGGGGGACGGAACCTCCGCTACGCAGGCCAGAATAATGTTTCCTCCTGTTTCCCTAAGCGAGTTCAACAGCCGGGGCGGGGCTTCCGCCTTCATGGCGGTCCTATCTTCAAGCTTCCAGCTTTCCAGTTGTTGCGTGCATTGTTCTTTCAGCCTTTCCATGTCCGTCCAGCGTTCGTCTCTGCCCGCACAGGCATGGTGGGCCATGATGCAGGAGATGCCCTGGTTCGCCATGGCGTGCCTCAGGTTTTGCAGGCTGCCGGCCATTTCCAGCATGCTGGAAAAATCCTCCGGCATGGGGCGGGGAAACAGGCGGGGATAAAGGCGGTGGGGAGAGTCCCCCAGAGCCAGGAGCCACCCGGCCAGTTCTTCCGGAGCGGATGCCGTTTCTTCCTTTTCTTCCATCCGGGGAAACTGGTCTGCCGGAATGACCTGGGGAGCGAAGATTGCCTGTGTACGGGAAATGGAGGCGAGGAATTCCCTCAGCTGCCTCCCGGATTCCCGTGTGGGAACCAGCACCAGATGCCGGTGGAAGTCATTTCCCAGGGAAAGCAGGCGTTCCGCCACGGCCCGGCAGGCCGGTTTGTCCCAGGATAGAAAGAATCGGTTCATGGCAGGGAAGCAGGAATCCCCGGAAAGGGGAAAAGTTGAGGGCTACATGGGAATGCTATATCAGAATGGCTGAATTTCCCATCTATTTTTTCATGATTAACGGGGCGGCGCATAGCGGGCCGTGAGGTGAGCGGGCTTTGGCCGCATGTTGGCGGAGAAGGGAGGAACTTTTTTGCCTTTCCGGTAGGGCGTGGCGGCGGAAATCCGGAGGAATGGCGTGTTTATTGTTCCTGGACGGCCCGTTTTCCCCCGGTTCCGGTGACCAGAAGCACGCCTGTAAAGACCAGCAGGACGGAGAGGACTTTCATCCATCCGAAGTGGTCCATGCCCCACATCACCGCCACGGATGAGGCAATCACCGGCTGGCAGTAATTGTACATGCTGACGGCGGTGGGTTTCAGCCGCTGCTGGGCGAAAGACAGGCAGATATAGCTGACAAAGGTAGCCAGAGCCACCACGTAGGCAATGCCCAGCCATGTTTGTGCGGGGAGGGCGGAATAGTGGATGGACCCCACTTCCCGGAAGGTGAAGGGGAGGCAGACGGCGGCGGCATACGTAAACATCCATTTCAGCAGGGTGACGGGCGAGTATCTGCCAATCAGGTTCTTAAAGAAGACAAAGTAAACGGCTACGCTGCACTGGGAAGCCAGGCAGAGAATGTCCCCCAGCAGGTTGTTGTCTCCCGGGAGGGCTGCCGCACGCCCTCCGCTGCCGGAAACCAGCAGAATGGCTCCGATGGCGCTGGCGCAGACCCCGATGATTTTTTTCCCCGTGACCATTTCCCGGAGGACGAAGGCCGCCAGAATCATGGTCAGTACCGGCGTAATGGTGGTGATGATGGCCGCATCCGCCGGGGAAGTGAACCCTACGCCCACCGTGAAAGCCATCTGATTGAAAATGATTCCGAACAGGGAGGCGTAAAACAGGGGCAGGCGGTGCTTCCTCTCTATGGGTTCCCCTGGCACGAAAGCGGAGGCCAGCCAGAACAGGATGGCTGCTCCCAGCAGGCGGAATGTGGCGAGAGAAGCGGAACTTACTTCTCCCTGCTGCATGACCAGTTTACTGACGGGAGACATGAGGCCCCAGATGACGGCCGCCGCTCCCATCGCGATATGTCCTTTCAGCGTTTCTGACGGCATGGTGCGGCCCGCTGCGCGGCGGGCCGCATATTCTCCGCTTCCGCAAGCGGATTGCAAGAGTTTTTAGTGCGGGAAGGAGCGTGGAATACAGGGAAAATATGATGATGCGGAACGTTCGGAAGGATTCGTTATTCTGATGCCCCTTGCCCCGTCTTTTCGGCTTTTCCCCGGAATGGAAAATAACGCTTCCATGTTGTTTCCGGCATTAAAGTCCATTTTTATTACCTCCTCTAGGTTATGCGGAGAATTGGAAGGGAGAGGTACAGAAGTAACTCCCCCTGGGATTATATCTGCCTTTTTCCGGGAACGTGTGGATCGTGGCATTTCAGCCCAATGCTATTGCGGATGAACATTGTTCTGTGCAGCAGGCATGGAAATGCCGATTTTGTGTTCCCGGCTGTTGCCGCGGAGTTCCGGGGCGTACATGGCCTCAATGACGGCCGGAAGGGCGCTGAAGCGTCCCGGACGTTCCGCGCGCAGGCGGTGGCTGATCTGGTACTGGCCCATGGGCAGGGAGGAAAGGAAGAGGCGTATTTCTTCATCCCCTATTTCCCTGTAGCCGGAAACGGTTCCCAGCCGGGCGTAGCCGCTGGCGGTTTCCCGGGATTCGCAGCCTGCGGGCTTGGGGTCCAGGAGCATGAGGTATTCCACGTCGTTCTTCGTTTTCACGGTCATCACCACTTCAATGATGTCGCCGCTGGCGATGACGTCCCCGTCTTTCAACAGCGTGCGCCGTGTCAGGTCTCTGCCCTGGGAGACGAGCTCCCCTGCATCCGTCTGGGTGTCCTTCACGGAACCGTCTTTCACCGTTTCCTTCCGGATGCGGTAGTAGGAGCGTTCCACAGTGACGGCATTCCCCGCGGCGGGAATGGGATCTTCCAGAGAGAAGTAGCTGAGGGTGGCATTGGCATAGATGTTCCCGCTGCCCTTCTTCCTGCGGATGGTGATGACGTGGCTGCCGTCCGCCAGGTCTTTCCCGCTCATGCGGAAGGCGTTGTCAAAGGTGAACAGGGTTTCTTTCGTACTGGCGATTGTTTTAACCGGAACGCCGTCGTAAAGGATTTCCGCTTCCATGTCTTCCATGCCTTCCCTAGTCTGGAGAAGGTAGGCGGACAGGGCTTCCAGACAATCCGCCGTATCTTTGGTGGAGTCCCAGTAGGAACCGTTGGCACGGTTGTCGAGCAGCCATTTGGCCAGGCGCGCCGTGACGGGATTGCCGGGGTCGCTCTTGGCCATCAGTTTCAGGTAGGCCGCCTGCGTGGCCGCTCCGCTGCCGTACCACCGCCACCAGTAGCCTTCATTGGGAAGGCGCAGCCAGGCGGTTTGCAGGGAGTCGTCCTGCTGGAGGAACTGGGAAATGATGGGCATTACCTTCTTGAAGTCGTCCATGCGGTGGGCGTCCAGCAGGATTTCCGCCAGTTGAATCTGGCTGATGACGGGAAGTTCCAGCCTGTCACGGAACAGGTAGCGTTCCATAGGCAGGTTTTTCACGCCGCATTCCGCCAGGACGGAGTAGACCAGGGTATCCGTCGCGGAGGCCGTCAGGCGGTAATCCCCCAGCTTGCGGATGGCTTCCTTCTTCTTCGGGCCGTCCGGCAGTTGTTCCAGTTTCCTGTATTTGTCTCCTTTTTCAAGAAGAGCTGTCTGGCGTTCCTGATAGTTTTTCAGCCAGCGGACGGCTTTGGAAAGCATCCCCTCCGGGACATTGACCGTGTTTGAAGCAATTTTCAGGCCGTGCGCCACATGGGCCGTCATGACGGGGTCTCCCTCTCTGGCTCCTCCGAACCATCCCCAGGAGCCGTTGGAGAGCTGTTTTTCCCGGAGGGAGGAGATTCCCCTGGCGGCCATCTTCTTCAGCGCGGCTTCATCATAAACGGGGTTGCGTTCCAGCTTCTTCATGACGCTGTCATGGAAAGCCTTGTCCCTGATGTCCCGGGGATTCAGATTGCGATGGCTTGTCAGCGCCGCTCCGGGATTCAGGCCGAGCTGATTGAGCGTGTCCATGACGACGAGAGCGGGGAGGAAGCGGTTGAGCGTCTGTTCCACGCAGCCGTAGGGGTATTCCGCCAGATAAGGCAGAGCTTCCACCATGCTGAGGGCGATGCTGGGGGAGACCTTGACGACCAGTTCGCTTTCCTCCCTGCGCCGCTGCTGCGGCAGGGAAATGGAGAGCGTCTTTTCCTGTTCTCCGGAGAGCACCGCGGCGCTTTCCGCATGGAGCTGTTTCATGCCGTGCACCAGTACGGGGAAGTTCATCTGCATGGCGTCTCCGGTAGAGCCTGCCGACGCTTCCATGACGACGGCGGCGGTTCCCTCCCTGACGGCGGCAGCCCACCAGTTGACGACTGCCTGCCCCTGGGCGGGAACGTCCACTTCCCGCATGGGGGAATTATCCGTATCTGCGGAAAGCCCCTTCACGGCCGGAGCGTCAGCCGGGAGAAGTTCCAGGCAACCGTCTTTCAGGGAAATGGAAACGCGGGCGCGGACGTTTTTGTCCGTCTGGTTGCGGACCAGGGCGCTGAGCATCACGACATCTTTTTCCACAAAGAAGCGCGGAGCCTGCATGCTGACCATGAAATCCTTTGTGGTCAGGAATTCCGCGGAAGCCTGCCCTACCTGCAATCCGGGGGTGATGGCCCAGGCGGCGGCTTTCCAGGTGGTCAGGTTGTCCGGCATCTCCACAGGAACGGTAACGTTTCCTCCCTCATCCGTCCTGAGCGTGCCGCACCATTTGATGCAGTCCGCAAAATTGGTGCGCAGTTGAATGTGCGGGGTGGCGTTCTCCTGCATGTCTGCGTCTCCCTGTCCGTCTGCAAAGGAATCACTTTCCGCGCTTTCTTTGTCCGCAGCCATAGCCATGACCGGAACGGCGGCGGGGGCGGCCGCTCCTGTAGCCTGTACGCGGCTTACGGCAGTATCAGCACCGGAATAGAGCTCTGCCTTTGCAAGGCCGTTAACGGTTCCTTTGGCCTTTCTCACCATAGGGCCGTAATTTCTGTAAAGCAGGGACTGGAAAGAGGGCTGGTCCGGACCTCGGTCCTGCTGCGTTCCGGAAGCCGTCATTTTTTTCAGGCTGAGGAAGCCTGTTTCGTTCAGGCTGCCCCATACGGTTTTGGCGATGTCCGTAATATTGGGGCGCGCGATGTATTCCAGAGCCTTGTCATAAACGGCCAGAGCGACGATGCCGTTTTTGACGGGTTTGCCGTCCGGCCTCTTGACCTGAATGGTGACGTTGCCTTGTTCACCGGGCCGGTATTGGGGTTTGCCCGACGTTACGGAAGGAGCCAGAATCTGTCCGGCGGGCGGAATCAGCAGTTCGGCGGAAGCCGTATGAAGTTCTCCGTTTCTGACGGTGAAGGCGTTGACGCCCATATTGGGCATGTCTTCCCTGGTCAGGCGGCATTCCACAAGGGCTGTCTGTCTGTTCAGGGATACCAGGCGGCGGGATTCGTTTTTCCAGGAGTTGCGCAGGAAGGTCCAGACGCGGGCGTCCGGGTAGTCAGAGGTGACGAGCAGCCTGGCCGTATCTCCCGGAGCGTATTCCTTTTTGTCCGGAGTGATGGAAAGGGGATTGATTTTAAAAGGATTCTGTTTGCCCTTGCCGTAGGAAAGGAACTGGAAGGTCTCTTCTACCTTGTTGCCGTGCCCGTCCTCCAGGGTTGTGGAAAGGGCATACAGGCCGGATTCCCCTGTCTGGAAGGACAGGGAGGCTTCCCCATCCTCCCCGGTAGCGATGTCCCAGGTTTCCAGAGTTTCCCGCCTGCCGTCCGCACGGATATGCAGCAGGGCGCAGGTTCCCCGGGCATGGGCAATTTTGGCGCCGTCCGCCGTGGCCGCGGTAATGGATGCCCGAACCGGCATACCGGTGGGGGCATAGCCGCGGTTCAGGGTGGTGAAGATATTGAACGGGCGGGAGGTGGCAATGACCTGTCCGGAAGCGGAAACTTCCCGCAGGGAGGCGTCCGTCACGCTGACGGAAATGCGGTAGGTGACGTTGCTGGAGGGGAAATCCCGGGCATCCTGCGCCGTAGGCAATTCTACGGACGCTTTTCCGTCCTTGTCCAGAGGCACCGTCTTTTCCAGAACGGTCAGAGGCGCATCCGGGGAAAAGGGAATGTAGTACGGGCTGAAAGACCTGTCGTACAGCCAGCTCCATTTCCAGTAGGGCGTCCAGATGTCCGCCCCCAGCGTCCGGGTAATCGTGATGGTTGCCTTACCCTCGCTTACGGGGCCGCCCGCGTAATAGTCCGCCTGAATGGCGACGGGAACGGGCTGTCCCAGCCGGATGGGTTTGGCGGGGGCCTCCATGTTGACGGAGAATTCCGGCTTCTTATACTCTTCCATCCGGAAAAGGGGGGCATACAGCCGGAAATCCGGGTCTGCGGAGTCGTGCAATTTCAGCTTGGCTCCGTATTGGCCCAGCGGGGCGTCCGCAGGAATAAGCAGTTCCAGTTCAAAGCTGCCTGTAGAATCCGTCGTGACGGTTTTTGGCGGGAAAATGCTTTCATCCCCTGTTGGGGAGGCAATGGTCAGCGTCAGTTTTTTCCCGGCGCAGTCTTTTGTTCCGGGATTCGCGATGTCCGGGCGAAAGAGGACGCCTTTGAAACGGGCCGTCTGTCCGGGGCGGTACACGGGCTGGCTTTCCAGGAAAAAGCAGGAATAGGAGTCGGAGGCCTTGTTGGCCGTATCCATGAGGTAATTGCCGGATTCCCAGCCGTAGTCAGATATTCCCGCCAGCACATAACTTTCCCCCTTGGAAGCGATGCCCAGGAACATGTTGTAGGAAAAGGCGCTGGAATCGCGGGGAGGTATTGTTTCCAACATGGCTCCGTCCTTGTCCGTGATCCCCTTTACCTGGCGTTTTTGGAGCGTTTTATCCTGCCGGTAGCGGAGGAACCGCAGGCTGCCTCCTTCCACGGGCATTCCCGTTCCGGCATCCGCCAGGAACCAGAGATTGCCTTCCGGAACGGAACGGCGTACCAGCACCATGTCCGACAGAGTGAGAAAGCGATGGAACCGGTAGCCGTTTTCCAGAGTGACGGAGAGCAGATACCAGCCGGGTTTGCGGGTGGGAACGGGAATATGGGCGATGTGGTTCAGGTGCCGGTCCCCGGGAGTCAGGGCTATTTCCTCCCCCTTGATTTCCTCCCCCAGATAGCGGGCATAGGATGAGTCATGCAGCAGGTTGAAAAGCAGGTTTCCCATGTTGGAATATCTGTTTCTGTAAGCTTTTCCCAGCGTTTTGGAGGTCTGGACCTTGTCCATGCGCTCCTCCTGCCACCGCTTCATATCCACGGGACGGACCGCTACGCAAGCCCTGGAGGCGTTGCGGTAGGAGAAGGAGACGGCCACCGGTTCTCCTGCCAGCAGCGTTCTTTTATCCGTATCAAATGTTCCATTGGGTTCCGTGATGGAGGCGATGCTTTTCTTCAGGTTGTCCGCCACGTCCAGAAATTCCTTCCTGTCTTTCTTGTCCCAGGATTGCGCGTTCCAGTTCTGAAGGGCTTTTCCTAATAACTGCGCGGCGGCGGGCCTCTGGTTGCGGGCCAGGAACTCGTCCGCTGCCAGATTGGCGGCGTTGATGTAATCATCTGGCTTCGGAGTTATCCGGACGGCGGAAGCAATCCGGATGAAATCATAATCCGGGGGAAGGGTGATGAGCAGAAATTGACCGTTGTCCGTCCGGTCGGTTTTAACGATGGTCTGGTTCGTTTTTAATTCCGCCGGGTTGATGCCCGCCACCATGCCCGCATTGCCGGGGCCGTACACGAATTCCTGATCCGGCTCCGTATTGGCATAAGAGAACAGCTGGCGGCACCAGAATGCGGTGAAATAATTGACCTGGTTGGCCAGTTCCGGATTCGCCTGAATGGCGGCGGCCAGCAGCCAGCGCATGCGTTCTCCGTCGTTTTTAGCCGTCTCCCAGGAGGAAGAGGCATGGTAAAAGACGACTTCCGGCTTCCCCGTTTTGGCATTGACCTTGACAGGCACGGTGGCGACGTTCCGGAACGGGGGGGCTTCCTCCCTGGCGACGTACCCCGGCAGTTCCTCCAGGCTGGTGAGGTTCCCTAGGGCGGCGTAAGCCTGGAAGGGGGCATGGGAACTGTAGCGGCTGCCTTTCACCAGCAACGCCTGTGCCGTGATGAAGCGCAGTTGTCCCAGAAGCTTCATGTTGTTGTCCTTTTCCGCCAGCTGCATGGCCTTGACAAGGCACCGCAGGGCTTCCACACGGTCCCTTGCTTCTCCGGAATATTCCCCATCCCATGGTCCGGCGCCGCGGATATAGGCGCCGTCCACCAGTTTGAACGTATGGCAGGCGTTCTGGTACAGGAGCGCGGCGTCCCTCAGGAAATAGGGGTTGCCGCCGTGACGCTTCATCTGTTCCTGCAGAATGGAATCCAGGTTGAGGGAATCATCTAGGGCATTGAGACGTGTAAGAGCCTGGCAGTAAAGAAGCAGATCTGTCCCGCTGTATTGGTCGTCATATTCATGGAGTTGTTTCAGGGCCTGTTCCGCCGCTTTCTTGAACAGCCTTTTGCCCAGAAGCTTTTCAAGGTTTTCAACAGCTTGCTTCCTTTGCTGCGGGGAAACAGGGGAATTTTTACCCTCCGCAAGGGCATGTTGTTGCGGAGGGGTGGATGCGTCCGCCGGGGACGGCATTCCGGAGGCCAGCAATCCTGCCGCCAGAAAAAGAGCGGAAAAGAACCTGTTCATTCTGCCATGCTACTCCCAGGTAAAATCTTTGGCAAGTTGCAGGGTGTGGAAATACGGCATAAAGGGCGTGACCTTAGCGGCAAAAATTCTATAATAAGACAGGCGGAGGCGGGCAACTACTAAGGAATTCTTAGTAGTTTGATGGGAGGGCTCGTGGCAGGTGCAGTGGCGCATCAAGTGCTATAATCTGGACATGATTATTGCCGTAGGCTACCGCGTTAACACCAAGTGTGCTTCGCGCCTCCCCCTCGCATAAAACAGGCAAATAATGTGACGGCCTTACTTCCGCCGCGTTCCGATAGAGGAAACAGCGTTCCCAACAGAGTCCGAGGCAAAAATCTTAGTTCTCCGTTACAGATTCTTCATAATATCGTTCAGGAACTCCGTCAAACGGTACGCGCCGGGGAGGGGCGTGCTGTTGTCGTCGAACACCATGTAATAGCGGTACTGCGGGCCCGCAAGGTTCGCCCACGCCTGACCGAGTACCAGTTTGTCGCGGCTGTCGTCGTTCTTCAGGTGGTCGCCCTTGGTCTCGATGAGGACGATTTTTCCGCTGGCGGTTCTGATGATAAAATCCGGGTAATGATTGACGAATCCGTTGATGCAAAAACCTTTTCGCGATAAGTTGCGGTGCCACCAACAGACATTGCTTTCGAGCAGACCGGTGAGCCCCAACACCAGAGCTTCTTCTAATTGATTCATCTCACCATCCTCGCCCTCGTACAGAGAACCGGGGAAGTTCGTCGTCCCTTTGCCGGGAAAAATCATCGTCGGGAGCTTGTAACTCGGTTGGCAGGTAATCTTCCCGGTTTGAATCCAGAGGTGAAAGGATTTTTCACTGTGTTCGAGCAAAAGACCTTTGATTTTGTTGCGGATATGAGAGGCAAAGAGGAGCGGGTTCCGCTCCAGCATCCCCAACTCCTCATTGCTCATATTCCCTACAATCAGGTCGATATAATGGAGAAGCTCGGCACTTTCCACGGAGTTGAGCTTATTGAGATGCTCCAGCATCATCGCTTTGCTGTTGCGGATGCGGGCTTCCGGCGGAAGACTGTCGTAAAGTTCCCGCATATAGCGTTGAGAGGCTTCGCTCATCGTGTACACCTTCGGGACACCGCCCTCCTGTTCGTTGATGTCGATCTGACGCAGTTCAGAGGCCACCGAGTCAAAGGGAATATCGTAGGATTTGCCCCTGAGCGAGAAATCCGAGGCCAAGGCTTCTTCGGAGAGCAACGCGCTTTCCCCCTCGTGGAACAGGGAAGCAGGCACCCGAACAAAAAACTGCGGTAGGCAGATATCCTCTATCTGACTCTTCCAACGCTCACGGATACGGTACTTTGTCATTTTCTCCAAAATGGTGCGAGATTCGCCGCTGTTGTTAAAGTTTTTATTATCAGTCTCCAACTGTCCCTCGTATTCGCGCCCCAAGGCATCGGCCTTGCCCAGAAGATCGTCGGCGCCGGAGACCGTCTCCGATTCTCCGGCATACAGAGAGCCAGCCGCCTCATCGATCGTTTCGTCGCTTGGCGGCTGTGTCGTGGGAGGAACTACGGGATGGGGGGGCGTGGGCGGGAAGACCATCTGCGTCGGCGGCTTGGCTGTCGGCTGTTTCTCCTCAATCTCTGTCGTGCGGAAATCCTTGTCGCTGAATCCGGCAAAGTTCAATCCCCTGACGATATTTTCCACCGTCCCGCTGAAATCGCGGGACGAGGTCAGCACATAGGACATATTCAAGTGCCGGAGCCTGTTGGCGCGGGCATAGGGCAGACGGAGGATGCGTCCTAAAATCTGCTCCACATCGACCTCGCTCGTGCGATTCGCCAAAGATGCCAGCACGAACGCGAACGGACAGTCCCAACCCTCTTTCAGCGCGTTCACCGTGATGATATAGCGAACCTCGCAATGCCGAGACATCAGATTTTCGTGCTTCAGCTCATTGATATCCGCCGTGCGAATGGCGATATGATGGGCAGGGACACCCAGCTCGATCAAATCCTCACGCACCTTTTCAAAAGTGGCATTGTCCTCCTTGCCCCTGGACTCCGCTTGCAAGAGAGCGATCGGGCGAATGAAGGCGGCACCCTGTTCCTCCTCCGCCGTCGCGTGCATCTCCAGCTTGCGGCGCAGGGCGATTGTCTCTAACAAGACATCCTTTTGACTCGGGCAGTTATGCACAACGACCGGCAGCTTCACCATGTTTTCCTTCTTGAGCTGCAAGGCATCCACATAAGAAATCACATTACTTTCCTTGCGGGGCGTCGCGGTGAGGTCGAGCACAAAGCAGGGATTGAAATGCCGCAGCATCTCAAGACTCAACTGAGTGCGGGCATGGTGGCTTTCGTCCACAATGACCAGCGGGAAAAGCTGATTGATCACTTGAAAGAGAGCCGTTTCATCCGCCTCCGCAATAGGGGCGCCGGGCTTGCCGAAAGCCCTGGCAAAGCCTACAAGATTGCTGTTTTCCTGATAGGCCTTAAGCCCCTCCTTGCCACGGCCTCGAAAGGAGTCGTAGGAAAGCACCATAATGCTCAACTGCTCCGCCACCGTCGTCGGATTGAAGTTCTGACCGTTGAGCAACTCCTGCTTGGTGTACACCTCCACCCTACTGCCGAAGGCCGTATCGATGCACTGCCGGTAGGGGTGGCGCGTGTCTTTCAACGTGGCAATCGTCTGCGTCAGAATGGCATCCGACGGAACCAGCCACACGACCACACGCGCCAGCGTCGCGGGCAAGGATTCAAAAATGGGCTTGATGGCATTGCAGGCTAGAAAGGTTTTGCCCCCGCCGGTCGGCACCTTGAGACACAGATTCGGCACCCCGGGGATGGTATCATGATAACGCCCCAAGACGGGAGCCCCTTTCTCTGTCCAAAAGCGAGAAAAAGCCTCGGGATAGCTTCGGCTTGTCGACAAAAGCTCCAAATAGTTCTTCACATCGGCGATCACCTGCCGCTGGTATGCTTTCAGTTCCATATCGCTTTAGAGTTTCGTGATGTCTCGGGGAATCTTCTTGAACACAACGCCCATGCGTTGCAAGGCGTTCTCCGGAAGGACGCACCGATCCGCATAAATGACGGAGCAGGGAGCCTTCTCGGGGATGGTGGCGAGGAAGTCGTCATTCAGCACCGTGACGCGCTCCGGCTCGTAATAGAAGTAGTACGCCGTCTCGTTGTGGAGACCGAGGTAATAGGGGTTGGCCGAGCTATTCGACGCGTAAGGCTGCTTAGTCTCCATGAACCAGATGTACTCGCGTATCTTCTCGGGTGCCACGGCGGGGTTCAGCCCGTCCTCAACCATCAAGGGTTCGCCCAGTTCGTAGAAGGAAAAGTCACCGCCTAATCCGGCGACAGACTTTTTGCCCTCGCCGTAGCCGGAAATCGCGCGCTTCACGCGCTCAGCCGTCACTCCCTCCGCATAGTCCATCATTTCAATCAGGACGAAGCAACGCTTGCCGCCGTCCTGCTGATTCATCGACAAGGCGGCATGAGCCGTCGTGGCGGAGCCGGCGAAAGAGTCGAGAATCAGCACCGTCTCGTCTGCCGCAATTTTCATCACATATTCCAACAGACGGCGAGGCTTGGGGGTATCAAAAGGAACCTTTCCCCCAAAGATAGCCATCAGCTCCTTCTTGGCTTCGTCGGTGTGCCCGGCTTCGGTATAAGGCCAGAAATTAGTGGGTAATTTCCCTCCCACGCTGTCAAGATAGGTTTTTCGAGCAATGCCACCTTGGCCGCCCTTAGTAAAGAAGAAACGAGGCCACGGCCCTTTTTCTAAAATGCTTCTTGCCTTGCGAGACGCTATCTCCAAGGGCTCCGCAAGAACAATCCCTTGGACACCCCCGCGAATCTCTGAAGCGGCTATGCCGCACACCGCCGAGCGTTGCTCTGCATCTTCCAAATCTCTCAGTTCGTAAGGGCACCAGCCGCACATGATGCCAAGAATCTCGTCTTGTTCAAATGTCCAGCATCTATTATTACTGGGATAAATCATTTCGCCGGTAAACGGATGCTGTATCGCATATACCATGCCTTGATGGGTGGCGGCTCCGGGAGCGGTGGCATTATCAGTTCTCCACATGGCAATGTCATTGTCAGGATTCTTGTACCTCGCATTCATTTCAGCGGTGCGCGGCAAGGGGCGAGGTTGCCAGTTAGGACGCTTGCTATATACGAGAAGATGCTCTACCTCGTTGACAATACCCTTGGAATCATTCCTTGTGGAATAAGTGCGTTGCCATGAAATATCAGCAACAAAACAGTTACAACCAAAAATTTCATCACAGATGAGCTTTAAATTGGCGTGTTCGTTGTCATCGATACTGATGAAAATCGCCCCTGTATCCTCCAACAGTTTCTGCAACAACATCAAGCGCGGATACATCATGCACAGCCATTTATCGTGGCGGCTCAAGTCCTCGCCCTCTTTGCCGACGACTGTTCCCAACCACTTGCGGATGCGCGGGTCGTTCACATTGTCGTTGTAGACCCAGTTTTCATTGCCGGTATTGTACGGAGGGTCGATGTAGATACACTTGACGCGGCCCTCATAGCGCGGTAACAGAGCCTTGAGCGCCTCCAGATTATCGCCTCGGATAATCATGTTCTCGCTGCCGTTGTCCTCCTCATGCTGACCTCTGGCATCATAGCTGTACTTCCGTTCCAGAACCCGAAACGGCACATTCCGATGATGGTTCACCACCTTGTCTTTCCCTATCCACTCAAGCGTCGGCATAATCTTGCGCGTGTATTCTACCGCAGAGAAGGATTTGATTCAAGCCATGTCGTCGCCATATTCAAGAATCGTCGATTCCGTCCGTCGCTTGGAGGGGCGAGGTTTCGGGTTTTGGGAGAAGGTGTCGTTCAGGATGGATGGGGGGGAGTTTTCAAAAAAGAGGCGATTCGGGTACGGAATCCCGCATGGCATGGGAGGTCTTTGTTTTCAGAAATGAACTTTGGGGCAGACGTGATGCATGGCATATTCATTCTGCTTTTTGCTTGAGCGCGGAGGCCTTCCCGTTTATTGTCACGCCCGGGCCATGTCCGGTCCCCGTAGTTCAATGGATAGAACGGGTCTCTCCTAAAGACTAGATGCAGGTTCGATTCCTGCCGGGGACGCCACCCAATATTATTCAGAGCCTTGCATCAGCATTAAAAACGCAGGGATTTTACCTCTCTTGTGCGAGGTATCGTCATGGTTGATTGAATGGGGAATGGTTCAAGGGGAAAGCAGGTATCCGGATGATCGGCGCCCGGCCGGAGAGGGCGAATAACTTGGAATTCATGTCCGATTGGAAACAAAAAGCAAATGCGGAAGAAAGATTGCAGACAGCAGGGAAATGTGCTAAAGGCTGCCGGAGAAGAGCCTTTGGGGCGGAACATTGTGCTTCGGGACATGAGCAGGCAGGCATGGAGCAATGTTTCCCAGCCGTACAGGGGATGGATGAAAGAGCGTTTGCAATAACAAGGACAAGAAGATGGAGGCAATTAAAATAATCCGTTATCTGTCGCCCGTTGGAGAAATGATGATTGGCTCATATGGCGGCAATCTTTGCATTTGCGACTGGGCAAAGGAAAAACGCCGCGGCACGATAGACCGCCGCATTTGCCGGCATCTCAACGCTGAATATGAAGAAGGGACTTCCGAGGTTATTGAACAGGCGGTAAGCCAGCTCCGTGAATATTTCCAGGGGGAACGCAGAGGCTTTGATATACCCATTGTATTTACCGGATCGGAATTTCAAAACTCAGTCTGGCATGAATTGATGAAAGTCCCTTACGGTTCCACCATTTCCTATGCAGAGCTGGCGCGCCGCATTCATCATCCGAGGGCTGTCCGGGCTGTAGCGTCCGCTAATGCCACCAACCCCATCTCCATTTTCGTGCCCTGTCACCGCGTCATCGGCAGCAATCAGAAACTGACAGGTTATGGCGGGGGGCTTGATGCGAAACGGGAATTGCTTGCCCTGGAAGCACGGGTGAGCGGAAGTGTGCTGGCCTTGTGACCCGTGATGTGAGGAAGACAGGCAAGGCTGTTTTGTGAGGCATCTCTTCCGGGGTATTCGGCGGGAGGGCGTTAAGAAGCAGCTGCGGTTGCACCGGAATTTCCGGCTGTCTTCGTTTGAATGGATGCGCCTTGTGAGGCGTTTCACCATTTGAGGAGGGTATTGCCTCCCTGGGCGAATCCGGAGAGCAGGGTGCCCATTGCTGAAGTTTTCTGGGCCCTCGCATTGGCGCGGCCCATATATTGCTCCATGTTGGCGCGGTTGTACAGGGATTGGGCGTTCCTCATGGCTTCCGCCGCTTCATCCTGAATCCGGGTTTGCAGGCGTGTCGCCAGAGCCTGTTCCCTGATTGGAACGGAACCTTCCCGGAGCAGGGAGGACTGGGCGGCGTCCAGCCGGGCTTCTCCCATTTGGCGCGCAGCGTCCTGCTGCATGCGTTTGGCATTTTCCATCCCTGTCTGTTTTTGGAGGTCCGCTTCGTTCCTGAGGGTGGCGGCATTTGCCTCCGCCGCCCGTCTGGTGGCTTCCGCGCTTTTTTTCTGTGCAGACGCGGACGCCGCACCTGCTGCCGCTGAAGTAGCGGCCAGTGTTATCATTCCCAATGATGCTGGATCAAATCCCATGCGCGCATTCTGGTATGAAAAACGGTTCAGGCGCAAAACGCCTGAACCGTTTGACATGAATCAGGGTTTGGCACAGAAGGGGTGTTACTCAATCACGATGCTTTCAATGTTCAGCACCGGACGTTCCGGAGTGGAATGGGGATCAATGGTTCCGGTAATAATGACGGCGTCCTGTTCTTTCAGTCCGTTCACGCCTTTGGCGGAGTGTTTGATGGGCTGACCCTGTTCATCCACGAACTGGACGGTCATCGTATTGTTTTTCCGTATTTCCACCGGTACCGTACCGGAAGCCCAGACACCCTTCTCCTTCATATTAACCAGAAGCTGAGCCGGATCTCCGATGGTGAAAGAGGCAATGTTTTTTGAAAAGACGGGGTCATCCCCAATCACCGCTCCCTTGACGGTGACTTTGTCGCCCGGAGCCGCTTTTCTCGCATCTGAAACGACCAGAGCGCGCGGCAGTCCAACCATATTTTCCGCGAATCTCACGGCCATCTTCTGGGTAACGTTCTGGTCGGAAGTGAGGGCGTTTACAGTTTCCTTGGGATTGCAGCCCATCAGGGAAACTGCGGCCATCGTCAGAATAATCAAGTGTGTGGTGCGCATGGAAACTCCTTTCTGTCGAAAGGTTGGATTCCTTTTCTGCTTATGCCGTTCATCATTCCGTGTAAGGAAAGAATATTTTTTACAGGAACAGCCCGGCAGCCAGCATGGCGAGGTCCCTGAGAACGTCCCACAATTTTTCCGCATTGTGGATGCAGTCCGCCAGAAAGCGGTGAAGGCTTACGGCGTTGAACAGGCGCAGGAGCGCCAGGAAGAGAAGAAGATTGGCGAAATATACGAGAATCAGGGAAAAGAAGGTGCCGTTGTCCGCCAGGTCCGGCTGGTCCTTGGGAATGATCCACGCCGTCCAGAACAGGTGGAAGCACCACCAGAAGCCCAGGCCGGAGTAAAGAAGGGCCTGGCAGGTGACCGTAGGCCAGAAGATATACGTTACTCCCCATACCAATCCCCACAGCATGGCCCAGAGAGGCAGGAAGTAGGGGGAAAGGGAGATAAAGATGTTGTTTTTATCCGTCTGGATATAACCTCCGTCCAGATCCGCTTTGAAAGCATGGATGGAGCCGCGGCTGCAAATGACCGCCAGCGCGTGCGTCAGTTCATGCCCCAATACGTACAGGTACAGCAGGGAGGATGTGAACAGCCTGCTGCTGCCCAGCACCACCCACACGGCAGCTCCCATCAGGGCGTACCATACGGGAATGGAGAAGAGGATGTTGAGACTGCCGGAAGCACGGGCCAGCTGGTCACATAGGGACATGGCCGTGATCAAAGCCAGCGGGAGCAGGATAAGGGTGGCTACGGCATGCCTGATGAACCTGGTTCTGCGCGGGAGGTTCATGAAGGAAAATTCTTGGCATTCGTCCTCCCAGTATTCGGAGGAGACCTGGGCGCGGTAAGTCTTGTCCCAGGCGTCCCGGTTGCATTGCCTCATCATATCGCCGAGGCTTGCCGCGGATCTTGGTTTCCGGGCTGTTTCTGCATACCGGCGCCAGTCCTGGCGCGGCGGTGTGTGTCTGGGGGCCTTGGGCATGCGGTGTGAGGGCTGAAACCAGAATAAAGGTACTTGGTGAGAAATGCGAACCAAATTTGCCTCTTCCGGAAACCGGAGGAAAAAATGTTTTATGCACGCCGGATGTTCCTGTATAATCCGCCACATGCAAGATGTCCTGCTGGTTCTGGAAACTTCCTGTGTGCAGTCTTCCGCTGCGGCTTGGAGCGGAGAAAGACTGCTGTGCCAGACGGCATGGAGAGCGGAGCGCAATCATTCCTCCGCTATTTTCAAAGCGGTGCGGCAGGTCCTGGATGCTTTGGAAGGGCGGCGTTTGAAGGAAATCGTGGTGGGTTCCGGTCCGGGCGCTTACGGCGGAATCCGCGTAGCGCTCGCCGTGGCGGACGGTCTTTCCCTGGTGCACGGTTCCCGCGTGGCTGCTTTTCCCTCATGGAACGGGCTGGGTTTGCTTCATGGGAAGGCCTGTGTAATGTCGGATGCCCGGCGTGGCGGCTGGACATGGGGGAAGCTGGAAAACGGCGTTCTGACGGATGTTCCGGCTGTATTGCCTGCGGAGCAGGCCCGCACCTGCGTGGCGGAGTGTATGAAAAAAGGCGTGCCCGTTTTTTCCACGGAAACGGCAGAACATCTGGCCGCCCGGGAAATGTCGGGGATTGTCCCCGTGTATCCTTCTGCGGGGGCGCTCGGGGCCGCGTGGCTGGCCCAGGCGGAGTCCCGCAGAGAAGAACTTCTGGAAAGTCCGGCGGAACCGCTGTATGTAAGGGCTCCGCATATCACCCGCGCCAAACGTCCCGCATGGGCTGTGAAGGCGTAATTAAGGTTTGACTTTCTGGAAGATTGTTAGACTTTTAACCGGTAATCTTCACCACCAGTAGCATTTTTTAACATGAGCAATGACACTTTTTCCGAGCGCCTCGCATATCCCAAAGGTTTAAAAGGAATCATCGCCAATGAATCCGCTTTGAGTGACGTGCGCGGCGAGGAAGGGCGTCTGTTGTATCTGGGCTATGATATTGATGATCTGGTGGAGATGTGCTGTTTTGAAGAAGTGGTTTATCTGCTTCTCAACAAGCGTCTTCCCAACCGGGAGGAATTGGAGGGCATCAAGAAGCGCCTCCGTTCCGACCGCGACCTGCCCCAGCCCATTCTGGATTTCTTTAAAACGGCCACTAAGTCCGCCCGGCCCATGTCCGCCCTCCGGACGGCGGTTTCCATGCTCGGCATGTATGACGACCGGACGAAGGACGCAGGGCAGTTGAAGGAAATAGGCCTCAGCCTCATTGCCAAGGTTCCCGTGATGGTGGCTTATTACTACCGTTTGTGCCAGGGACTGGACCTTCCCCCTGTTCGGGAGGACCTGAGCGAGGCGGAACATTTCCTGTGGCTGCTGAAGGGGGAGGAACCGAACCAGGATGAGGCCCATATTCTGGACGTGGCCTACATTCTGCACGCAGACCACGGCATGAATGCTTCTACCTTTGCGGCTCGCGTCTGCATCGCCACGCTTTCGGATATGTATTCCGCTATCACAGCGGCCATCGGCACGCTGAAAGGGCCGCTTCATGGAGGCGCCAATGAAGGCGTGATTGAAATGCTCAAGGAAATAGGCACAGAGGACCGGGTGGATTCCTATATTGAAGACAAGCTGGCGCGGAAGGAAAAAATCATGGGCATGGGGCACCGCGTGTACCGTGTGCTGGATCCCCGCGCCCCGCATTTGCGCCGCATGGCCATCCGCCTTTCCTCCCGGATCGGAGAACCCAAGTGGATACGCATGTCGGAACGCATCGCGAAACTTGTCAGGGAGCGCAAAGGGTTGAATGCCAATGTGGATTTTTATTCCGCCACGGTTTATTACAGCATCGGGATTCCCACCAGGCTGTTTACCGCCATTTTCTCCATTGCCCGCTGTAGCGGCTGGGTGGCCCAGGTTCTGGAACAAATGGAAGATAACACGCTGTACAGGCCGCTGACTCTTTACACGGGACCCAAGGACCGTATTCCGGTGCCTACCATTGACATGCGGTAAAAGTTTTTTAACGGAAAAGGCGACGGAGGTAATCTCCGTCGCTTTTTCTATGCCGGCTCCTGCGCTTTTCCGCTTCTCCTCTCTCCCTCATGAAAAATTATCCTTTTTACCTGCTGGCGGTATTCGCCGTGCTGTTTATTGCCCTTGGCATTTCCCCTTCTTCCCGTTCCGTCTGGGTGGCGGAGGTGATTCCCGTGGCGCTGGCGGTCGTCCTCCTGGCGGCCGGGTTCCGGAGATTCCGTTTCAGCAACTGGTCCTACACGCTGATGTTTTTCTGGCTGGCCTGCCATGCGGTGGGGGCGCATTACACGTTTGCGGAAGTGCCTTTCGAGTGGTTTCGGGAGCTGATGGGAGCCCACAGGAACCCGTTTGACCGGGTGGCCCATTTTACGGTGGGGTTTTATGCGTTTCCCGTAGCTGAGTATCTGGTGCGCAAGCAATATGCGGGGAAAGTGCTGGCGGGGATTTTCGGCCTCTTTTTCGTGATGGCTGTAGCCGCGGCGTATGAAATCATTGAATGGCAGTATGCGGTCATTGTGGGCGGGAATGACGCGAATGATTTTCTCGGTTCCCAGGGCGATATATGGGATGCCCAGAAAGACATGTTCTGCGATACCTGCGGCGCTGTCGCCTCTCTGATTCTCTTTTATCTGGTGCGCCCCTGGCGGTGGAAAAATGCGGAAACCGTTTCTCCATGACCCTGTATTCTTTTGCGGTGTAGATTACCCGGGCAGGATATCCATAACCGGGGTGGAGCGGAAGAAGGACTGGAGCTGTTTCCCGGTCAAATGCCGATCTGGCGCAGCCCTTCGTAAAGGACAACAGCTACGGCTGTGGATAGATTCAGGCTGCGGGCTCCTTCCCCGGGCATTGGAATAGTCAGGGAGGTATCTGCGTGTTCTCTCAGCATGCTTTCCGGCAGCCCGCGGGATTCCGGTCCAAAAACCAGATAGTCTCCTGCGTGGAAAGCCGCATCCCAATGGGAACGTGACGCCTTGGTGCTCAAGTACCAGAACCGCGCTCCGGGGGCTGCCGCCTGCTTCAGTTCCTCCAGGCTGTCCCAGACATGCAGGTCCACCCTGGCCCAATAGTCCAGCCCCGTACGGCGCACATGCTTCTCATCCAGGCTGAATCCCAAGGGTTTGATCAGATGGAGCCTGGAGCCCGTTGCCAGAGCCAACCGCCCGGCAGCTCCCGTATTGTGCGGAATTTCCGGATGGAACATGACAATGTGGAAACGGGGCTGCATGCGCTTATTCTCATCACAAACGCGCCTCCCGTTCAAGTGGGACTTGTCCAAAAGTGGCAAATAATGTACGTTTTCACCCGATGAGAGACATCGTGTATTTTGATTTGGAAACCCGTCATTCCGCGGCGGAGGTGGGCGGCTGGCACAATACGGCCGAGATGCGCCTTTCCGTGGGCGTGACTTATTCCACGGCTTCCGGCAAGTATACGATTTATTCCGAGGAAATGGTGGATGATCTCATCCGGCAGCTTTCCCAGGCCGACCTGGTGGTGGGTTACAACCACGAGCATTTCGATTATGGCGTGCTCCAGCGTTATACGATGTGGAACATGATAGATATCACGAACAACCTTGATTTGTGCAAGGATATCGAACAGCGCGGGGGCGTGCGCGTCAAGCTGGATTCCGTGGCGGCCGCATCCATCGGTTCTTCAAAAACGGCTGTGGGCACCCAGGCTCTCAAATGGTGGGCGGAGTACGTGCAGACGGGCAATACGGAGCTTTTAATGGATATAGCCCGTTATTGCTGTTTTGACGTAAAGGTGACGAGGGATGTGCACTGGTACGGTGCGGAGCACGGTTTCATCCGTTATGATGATAAAAAGGGCGGCCAGGTGGAATTGCCTGTAGATTGGAAGTTGTAGCTTTGCGGGCATGCCCGGACGGTTGGGGCCGTTTTTTCCCCGGGCGCTGGAGTGTGCCTGGTTCCCCGCTTTTGGCGGCGCTGCCGTTTATCCCGGACGGATGCCGGTTATTAAGGAAATGGCAGGGGAAGAGAAAAAGCTTCCGGCAGGAGGCGGACGGCAACCGCGTGGTTGCCGCTTGGATTACCGGCGGTTGATGCGGGCCACTTCCCGCTGGGCTTCGCGCATTTCCACGCGGGCTTTCAAATCGTAGCGCTGGTCGCGGTGGGTTTTGCCCTTGCCCAGGCCAAGAGCCAGTTTCACCTTGCCGTTTTTCCAATACAGCTTGAGAGCTACCAGGGAACAGCCTTTCTGGGAAGTCTGCTGCTCCAGTTTGAAAATTTCCCGTTTATGGAGAAGAAGGCGGCGGGGCCGGCGTGCCTGGTGCTGGAAGAATTCTCCGGCTGTTTCCCAAGGCTGGATGTCGCAGCCGTACAGGAGCATCTGGCCATTTTCCACCCTGGCGAAGGAATCGGCAATATTCACCTTGCCGGCGCGGATGGATTTGACTTCCGTGCCCTTGAGCTCCATGCCGCATTCGTAGGTGTCCAGAATTTCGTAATCCCGGCGGGCTTTTTTGTTGGTGGAAATGTCGGAGCTCATGGCACGGAGGGGAAGAAGGATGAAAAAGCCCCGGGCTGGGAAACCGGGGCCTGGCTGGATAGGAAAGATTCCGTACGGAATTCCGATCCGGAACGGAAACAAAGGGAATGTATTGTTACTGGTTGTCTTCCTGGAGGCTGCCGGATTCCGCATGATAGACAAGCTTGCCTTCAATGATCTCCGTCAGGGCAATGTTCGCGTTGCCCATATGGGGCGTGGTGGGTACCAGCGGAGCGCGGCCATTATTAAGCTGGGCAACGCGGCGGGAAACCACGTTGATCAGCATCTGGGGCTCGGGAATGATTTTGGAGGCTTGTTCGACGAGTTCGGCTTTCATGTAAAAAGGTCTAGGTAGATATCCTGATGCGGAAAGACATATAAGAGCGGGTTCTGCCCGGAATCAAGCCTATATTACGGCATGAGCTGCCTTCGCTCGCGGGAATCCAGCTCTTTCCATGTGCCGGGTTTCAGCCCCGACAGGGAGAAATTTCCGATTCTGGCGCGCAGAAGCCGGAGCGTAGGAAAGCCGATGGCGGCGGTCATGCGCCGCACCTGGCGGTTTTTCCCTTCCACCAGTGTCAATTCCAGCCATGAGGTGGGAATGGAGGCGCGGTAGCGGACGGGAGGGGTGCGGGGCGGCACGTCAGGCTCCCTGCGCATGAGGCGTGCCCGGCAAGGCAGCGTGCAGTGCCCGCGGATGCGGAGGCCCCCGAGTTCCAGAGGGCGAAGGTCCGTTTCGGAAGGAGTGCCTTCCACCTGGCTCCAATAGGTTCTGGGATGCCTGCCGGAGGGGTTCAGGAGACGGTCCGCCAGGCCCTTCTCATCGGATAAAAGAAGCAGCCCTTCCGAATCCGCATCCAGCCTTCCTACAGGATACACGCCGGGAGGAAAACCGAATTCAGCCAGGGTCCGGTGGTGGGGAACCTCCTTCGTAAATTGGGAGAGAATACCGTAAGGTTTATTGAACGCCAGAATCATGCCGTGCCCGGCAAGGGTAGCATGAACCGTCGGCTTTGGCACGGGAAATTGAAGCGGCTTGACTTGTCTGCGTTGGGGAAGGAAAGTATCTGCATGCATGGAAAAACGGCAGGTTGCGTCCTGATGCTTGCGTGTTGCGTGCCCGTCTGGGTTCAGGCGGCGCCGGATCCGGGGGAAGTGAAGGCAAAAATCGCGCGGAAAATCTGGCAAAACGAATGTGCCGGGACAATAAGGGGGCTGGTTTCCTGGAACCGGGGAGAAGCGTTTCCTTCCCTGGGCATCGGACATTTCATCTGGTTTCCTGCCGGAGTCTCGGAAAAGTTTGAGGAAAGTTTCCCTGCTTTCATTCAGTTCTGCAGCAGGAGGGGAATCCGGGTTCCGGAATGGTTTTCCGGTGCGGCTCCGTGGCGGACCAGAAAGGAATTTGAAGCGGCGGACGTTCGCGGCGGTCTTCCTGAACGGATGCGCCGGTGGTTGTCCAGCCCGGCGGTTCTGCAAATGCAGGCGGATTTCATTATTGCCAGGTCTGTGGCCGCTCTGGAGCGTATCAAGGGCCAGTCCCGCCGCCCGGAAGAGATGGCGGCCCGCTATTACGCCGTGGCGTCGGTTCCCAACGGCATGTACGCCCTGATTGACTACGTGAATTTCAAGGGAGAAGGGACCAATCCGGCGGAACAGTACCGGGGGATAGGCTGGGGGCTCAGGCAGGTGCTGGAGGAAATGCGCTCCGTTTCTCCCGGACAGCCTGCGGCGGTTGAATTTGCGGAAGCGGCCAAAAGGGTGCTTCAGCGCCGCGTGGACAACAGCCCGCCGGGCCGCGGAGAAGAGCGCTGGCTTGCCGGATGGCGGAACCGGTGCGATTCCTATAAGAGGAATTTGTGACTGATTCCTTTCCCAGCAGAAAAGACCAGTTGTGCAATTATCCTTGACCTGACGGGGATTAGGGTGTAATTCCCTCACTCCATCCTGAAACTTCGCTGATTTTATGCCAAACACTCAAGAAGAAACAACGCTGATTTTGCTGAAGCCCGACTGTGTGCGGAAAAACCTTTCCGGCACCATTTTGAAACGTTTTTTGTCCGAAGGGTTTCGCCTGCGCGGCATAAAGATGATCCAGCTTGACGAACCGGTGCTCAGAGAACATTACGCCCATATTCTGGATCTGGTCATCAATGGGGAACCGCTTTTCCCGAAGCTGCTTGATTTCATGACCAGTTCTCCGGTCATCGCCATTGCCCTGAAAGGGCCCGGCGTTATTGTGCGCGTGCGCGAACTGCTGGGGCCCACCAATTCCCAGAAGGCGCAGAAGGGCACTATCCGCGGCGATTTTGGAACAGACAGCATGATGAACATCTGCCATGCGTCCGACAGCCGTGAATCCGCCGCCGTGGAGCTGGCAAGATTCTTCCGGGAAGAAGAGTTGTTTGACGGCCTTAATTAAGGAAAGACCGTTTTTTCCCATCCGGTTCATTGCGGGCCGCAGCTGTGATAACGGCTGCGGCCTTTGCCGTACCAGGGCTCGTGCTTCCTATGGGATGGCGAAAAAGGAACGCTGCGGCTTTTCAGGGAAAAGCAGAGAAGAACAGATTACTTTTCCCAGGGGGTGGTGAGATAAAGGAAGGCCTTTTTCATGCGGTAGGCCTCACGCATGAAACCGTCCATGATATTGTTGCAGCTGTGCTTGGAAAAGGAATAGCCGTAAATGCGCTTGATGGCGGCATCCTCTCCGTGTTGCTTTTGGCGCTTTAACTCCGCGTCCATGTCCCGGCGTTCGATATTGGGGGCGCTCAGATTATCGCCATGCCAGCGAAAATCCGCCAGCAGCCTGTTGTAATGCACGAATTTCTTTCCGGCACGGCCCAGGCGCGCGTAATATTCCCCGTCCATGTCATAGTGAAAACGCTCGTCCAGCAGGAACCCCTCTTCAATAGTAGTGCTCCGGCGCAGAAACAATGCCGTGGAGGCCAGATAAGTTCCGTACCAGATGTGCATGTTCAGACTGTAGGGCAGGGCTTTCATGGCGCGTTGGATCTCTCCGTCCGGCCCGATGAAATTCCATGCGCCATACACAATATCCGCATCCGGGCGGGAATCTGCAAAGGCCTTGACCGCCGCCAGAGCCCCCGGAAGCAGGCGGTCATCCGTATTCAGCCACATCACCCATTTCCCGCGCGCCTTGCGGAAACCGCGGTTGATGCCTTCCGACATGCCGGAATCCTTCTCCACATGCAGTTTCAGGTGAGGGTAGGAATGCAGGATATCCAGGGTGCCGTCCGTGGATCCTGCATCCTGGATGATGTGTTCAAATGTGGCTCCTTCCTGATTGTTGACGCTCTCTATGCATTCCCGCACGTAGCGGGCGTAATTATAGCTGGGCGTAATGATGCTGAAGTCCGGTTCTGTGTCCATGGGCAACGTCAGTTGAAAGGTTTGATGGAACGTTCCCTGGCGATGTAAATAGGGCGTTTTTTAACTTCCGTATAAGTCTTGGCCAGGTACTGGCCCAGAATGCCCAGGCACAGCAGCACGATGCCGCCCATCATGCAGAAGACGCATACCAGAGAAGTCCACCCGTAGGCGGAATGGGGCCAGATCAATTCGCGGACCGTCAAGATAATGATGGAAAGGAATGAAATAAAGGAAAGAAGCACTCCCATGATGGAGGCCAGAGCCAGGGGGGCGGTGGAAAAAGCCACAATACCTTCAATGGAGTACAGGAACAGCTTGAAGAAAGACCACTTGGTTTCTCCTGCCACACGTTCCACATTTTCATATTCAAACCATTTGGTCCGGAACCCCACCCATTCGTACAACCCCTTGGAAAACCGGTTGTACTCTTTCAGGGAAAGCAGAGCTTCCAGTACGGGACGGGTCATCAGCTTATAGTCCCGGGCTCCGTCTACGATGCGGGTGTCTGATATCTGGTGAATTGTCTTGTAAAAGGCGCGGGCGAAAAAGGACCTCAACGGCGGTTCCCCCTGCCGGGTGACGCGTCGTGTTCCCGCACAGTCGTATCCTTCCTGCTCAATGGCTTTCACCATATCCGGGAGCAGGGAAGGAGGATCCTGGAGATCCACATCCATGACGGCGGCATAATCCCCTGTGGCCGCTTCCAGACCCGCATAGATGGCGGCTTCCTTTCCGAAATTGCGGGAGAAGGAAATGAATTTTACTTCAGGGGAATATTCCGCCATTTTCTTAATCATTTCCAGGGAGCGGTCCGTGGAGCCGTCGTCCACGAAAATAAGTTCCGGGGAATAGCCCTCCAGGCGTTCCTTGAAAACCCGGTCTACTTCTTGCTTGAATGCCGGAATGGCCTCTTCTTCATTCAGGCAGGGAATGATCAGGGAAATGCGTTTCATATCAGTGCGCAAATCATACTTTAGAGGCCGTACGGATACCAGAAAATAGTCCCCGCATGCACAAAGCCTTCCTCCACCTTTCAGCGGAGGAAGGCTGCCGGAGAAAAAGCCGTGCGCGGCAAAATACCGGTAAGGTCAGAACTTCGGCAGGTTGCCGATGTCATCTTCGTTTTCGGGGGCGTGCGGGTCTTTCAAATTACTATCTCCGTCTTTTCCGAAAGACCAGAAATCATAATCCGGATTCAGGCCGTTGCCCATTTTCAGGTTTCTGGCCCTGTCGGTTCTGGTGGGAATGGACTGCTCGCTGCCCAGGCGGTAGCGGTAGGGAGAACCCCATGGATCCGCCAGAATATAGAGGGTAACCGGCCTGCCGTCCTTGCTTTTCACATGGACTTCCCGGACGGTCGGATTGCTTTTGGGCTGCGTAGAGGGATTCAACTCGTCATTGTAGATGGTTGTATCCCTGGAAGGAACACCCTCATTCTTATGGTCGCCGAACAGAGCCATGTAAACCACGTTGGAACTGTATTCCTCCCCGTTGGCCACGGCTACGCCGTGGTTGTTGAAGGGAGACTCCGTGCCGTAGGGGTAGCGGTCATGGTCACTATGGTAGCTCTCCAGCCCCATTTCAATTTTGCGGACAATAGACTCCGCAGCCTGTTCGTTCTTTCTGGTTTCAAGCCAGGTGTAAATGGAGATGGTCAGTGTGGCCAGCACCACGATGATCACCATCACCACCAGGATTTCCATGAGGGTGAACCCCTTTGCTTCCCGGAGCCGACGGTATGCGAAATGATTTTTCATCTGATTCTGCTTGAGTGGGTTACCCCATCTTTTCAATAACCTGCAGGAGGGGCAGGAACATGGCGAACACAATGCCGCCCACGACCACGGCCAGGAAGACGATCATGATGGGTTCCAGCATGGAGGTCATGGCTCCCACGGCGTTGTCCACTTCATCATCATACACATCCGCGATTTTCAGGAGCATGTCCGGCAGCTGACCGGTTTCTTCCCCGACGTCCACCATGGAGATCACCATGGGCGGGAAAAGCTTGGAGGAGGACATGGGCGTTACTACGGATTCGCCTTCCTTGACGGAGTCATGGATGAGGCCGATGGCGTCTCCCACGATCATGTTGCCGGCGGTATCCTTCGTGATGGTAAGCGCCTGGAGGATGGGAACGCCGGAAGTCACCAGCGTGCCGAAGGTTCGGGCAAAGCGGGCGATGGCGCTTTTACTCTGCACATTGCCGATGACCGGCATTGTCAGCAGAGCGGAGTCAATCTTGCGGCGTCCGTTAGGCGTCTTGCTCATAGCTGTGAAGACTGCGTACAGGATGGCGACCACCGCGGCCAGAATGACGGCATTGGGCACAAAGAAGGGGGCGGCCATGAACCAGTCGCTGATGCCGAATACAAACTCGGAAATACCGGGGAGCTCCTGATTCTGCTCTGCGAACATCGCCTTGAATTTGGGCACGATGACCAGCATCAGGAAGATCACAATGCCTACGGCGATGAACAGGACGATGGAGGGATACACCATGGCGGAGATCACCTTGCTTTTCAGTTTTTGAGCCTTTTCCTGGTATTCCGCCAGACGGTTCAGCACGACTTCCAGCACACCGCCCAGTTCCCCGGCCTTTACCATGTTGACAAACAGGCGGTCAAAGATTCTGGGGTGTTGGGCCAGGGCTTCCGAGAAGGTGGAGCCGCCTTGGACGGAATCTCCCAGAGCTTCGATGGTTACGCGCAGATTGGGGTTTGCCTCCTGTTTGGCCAGCACGTTCAAACTCTGGAGCAGGGGAAGCCCTGCGTCAATCAGCGTAGCAAGCTGGCGGGTGAAGATCATCAGAGCCTTGGCCTTGATTTTACCCCCCAGCTTGCCCTTTTGCTTCTTGGCCCCCTTGGCCTTTTTTTTGGCGGCAGGCGTCTGCTGAATTTTGCCCTTGCCCGCTTCTACGATCTGGGTGGGGTACAGGCCATGCGCCCGGATGGCTTCCATGGCCTCCGCTTCGGAATTGGCCTCCAGGGTACCTGTTTTCTGGTCGCCTTTATGGTCAAGTGCTGTATATTGATATTTAGGCATATATGTTGTGTTTTAAGTGTTTTTTCTTGGTGGTTGAAATAAGGGGGAAACAACAGGGTCCGGCTATCCATTAAGTATATTTCAGCACTTCTTCAATAGTAGTGTTGCCGTCGTAAATGTTCCTCAGCCCGTCTTCCCGCAGCGTGGACATGCCCATTTCAATGGCCTTCTGTTTCAGCACCACGGAGGGAGCGCGATCCGTAATCATGTCACGCAGGGTGTCGTTAATATCCAGGAGTTCATAAATTCCCTTGCGGCCCCTGTAGCCGGAATTGGAGCATTTATCACAGCCGCGGCCCGTGAAAAAGTGCTTGTCCCCCAATTCATAGGGGGATACGCCAAGCTGGGAGAGGATGGTGGATGAGGGTTCATACGGCGTGCGGCAGTCCGGACAGATGGTGCGCACCAGGCGCTGGGCAAGCACACCCTCCAGGGAGGCCGCCACCAGGAAAGGTTCGCACCCCATGTCCACCAGCCGCGTAATGGCTCCGGCGGAGTCGTTCGTGTGCAGGGTGGAGAGAACCAGGTGACCAGTCAGGGATGCCTGGATGGCGATCTGCGCCGTGGCCATGTCTCGCATTTCCCCCACCAGAATACGGTCCGGATCCTGTCGCAGGAAGGCGCGCAGCACCATCGGGAAGTCCAGGCCGATAGCTTCATTGATAGGAATCTGGATGATGCCGTCAATGTCGTATTCAACGGGGTCTTCCGCCGTCAGCACCTTGGAATCAATGGTATTGATTTCACGCAGGGCGGCATACAGCGTGGTTGTCTTGCCGGCGCCGGTGGGGCCGGTAACGATGAAAATGCCGTTGGGCTTGTGGACTGTATCCAGAATATATTCGTGGATATGCGCGGGAAGTCCCAGATTGTCCATGTTCAGGTTGACGGAAGAACGGTCCAGGACGCGGAGCACCACGGATTCTCCGTACTGAGTGGGGAGGGAGGAAACGCGCATGTCCACGGAACGGTTTCCTATCTGCTTGACGATGCGACCGTCCTGCGGAATGCGGCGTTCCGCAATGTTCATGTTCGCCATGACCTTGACGCGGGAAATGACCGGCACGGACAGGTGAACGGGGGGCGGCTGCATTTCATACAGGGCGCCGTCCACACGGTAGCGGATTTTGAATTCCTTCTCAAAGGGCTCGAAGTGAATGTCGGAGGCCTTCTCCTTAATGGCCTGCGTAATGACGAGGTCCACAAAACGGATGACGGGAGCGGCGGCGGAATCTTCCGTTTCATTGTTGACCTGCATATTGTTCAGTTCCTGCATCAGGTCGGACATGGCGGCGGATTCGCCTCCATAGAGCTCGTTGATGCGTTCGGAAATCTGGTAATCCGGCGCTACCAGAACATGGATGTCCTGGCCGAGGGCGAAGCGCAGATCTTCCACCGTCTGGGGATTCAGGGGATCCGCCAGGCAGACGTACAGGCCTTCCGGACCGTGCCGAACAGGGAGTGCCCCGTGCAGGCGTACGAGCGTGGCCGGCATCATGTTCTGTACATTCGGGTCAGGCTGGAAGTTGTCCAGCGTAATGAATTCCGTCCCCAGGTCGCTGGCGATCATCTGCCAGATGTCGTCCTTGCTGCCGATGATGCCGAAGTCTGCAAGCACTTCCGGCAGTTCCTTGCCGGAGGCGATCATTTCCTCCTTGATGTCCTTTGCCAGGGATTTGTCGATCATTCCCCGGCCGATAAAAAGTTCCAGTGTGAGGTTGGTGTCCATAATAAGCAGAATGAATAGCGGGGAAAAATCAGTTGGCGTCTCCCATGGTGACGTTCAGCACTTCTTCCGGAGAAGTAAGTCCGGCCAGCACTTTGCGTACGCCGTCTTCTCTCAAGGTTCTCATGCCCAGCTCCCGGGCGCGCTGGCGCAGCTGGGGGGAAGTCAGGTTCTCGTTGATCATGCGGCGCACCTCGTCGTCGATTTCGAAAATTTCAAACAGGCCCATTCGGCCCTTGAACCCCCCGCCTCGGCAAAAGTCGCAGCCGTGGGGCGCCTTGATTTGGCCCTGGGCAAGGCGGGACATGTCAATGTTCAGCGTATGCGCCTGCTTTTCTGTCAGAGTACCGTCCACCTTGCAGCGGTCGCACAGCTTGCGGACGAGACGCTGGGCCATGATGGCGCGGACGGAGGAGGCGATCAGGAAGCGTTTGATGCCGATGTCCGCCAGACGGGCCACGGCGCTGGGAGCATCATTGGTGTGAAGGGTGGAGAATACCAGGTGCCCGGTCAGGGAGGCGTTGATGGCGATGCTGGCTGTTTCCATATCTCGAATTTCCCCGATCATAATGATGTTGGGAGCCTGGCGGAGCATGGCTCGCAGGGCGGCGGCGAAGGTCATGCCGATATCCGCTTTCACCATGACTTGGTTGATGCCGGAAAGTTCATATTCCACAGGGTCTTCCACCGTGATGATTTTTTTATCCGGGCGGTTGATGTGGTTCAGGCACGCGTAGAGGGTCGTTGTCTTACCGGAACCGGTAGGTCCCGTTACCAGAATAATGCCGTCCGGAAGGGTGATGAGGCGGTCGAACACAGCTTCATCATCCGAGAAAAATCCGAGCTGGGGAAGGCCCAGCACCAGGGCGGATTTGTCCAGAATACGCATGACGATGCTTTCCCCATGGTTGCTGGGGACGGATGAAACACGGAGGTCGATTTGTTTGCCTCCAATGCTCATCTGGATTCTCCCGTCCTGGGGCATGCGTTTTTCCGCAATGCTCATGGTGGTGCTCATTACCTTGAGGCGTGCGATGATGGGGCTGAGCAGTTTTTTGGGATGCGTGGCTACCTCCACCAGCTTGCCGTCCACGCGGTAGCGGATGCGGAGCCTGTTTTCCATAGGTTCAATGTGAATGTCGGAGGCCCTCATTTTGAAAGCGTCCGTCAGCATCTGCTGCACCAGCCGGATGATGGGAGCGTCCTCCCCTTCCAGACCGTCGGTTTCTTCCGGAACGCTCAGGTCCCGGTAAAATTCATTCAACCGATTTTCCACTGCACTGCGGGTGGCGACGCTGAAAATCACGTCTCGCCCCATCAGCTGGGGCAGACTGTCCATGGTCTCCAGATTCAGGGGGTCGTCAATGGCAATGTTGATGGAAAAACCGTCGTCGGAAATAGGGATGGCCCGGAAACGCCTGGCAAGTTCCGGCGTGATGAGTTCGCGCACCTCCTGGGGGATGTGCATGGAACCCAGGTCCACCACGGGGAGCAGGGAGCTGGACGCCGCCACCTGAGCGATGACGTCTTCCGTAAGATAATTGGCCTGGATCAGAAAATCGACCAGGTCCTGGGTGGGAGATTTTTGACTGCGCGCGTACTGAAGAATTTCTTCATTCAGATAGCCGGCCTGCGTAAGAAGTTCGATGAGATATGATTCGTTGGAGTACACGTCGATCTCTGGATGCTATTGTTGGAAGTCTGCCGAAATGGAGCGGCAGGATACTCCCCTATTTCTGACAGGTTCGGAACGTAAAGTCAACTTAGCTTCCCTCAAAATGGCATTTTTTTTCAGGCGTGTGCGGAGGAGGGAAGAACCTCCAACCCTCTCCGCTGCTTTCCAAACCTGATGAATCTCCCGGAAGGCGGGATTTTCCCTGTTTTCAGGGCTTCTGGAGGGGGAGATGGGAAAGCAGATCTTCCAGCTCCGGCATGCTGGATACGCGCACCAGGCGGGAGCGCATTTCCTTGGCTCCGGGAAATCCCTTCGTATAAGCCAGGATTCGTGACCTCATATGGCGCATGGTGTGGAGTTCGTCTCCATAATGGCGGGACTCCAGGGCCATCCGGGCATGCCGCAAAATCAGGGCCGCCTTTTCCTGCGGGGCTCTGGCCGGCGGCATGGTTCCGTGCAGCAGATAATACTTGGCGTCTCCGAAAATCCATGGGTTTTCCATGGCCGCCCGGCCAATCATGACGCCGCTGACGGCCGTATTTTCTTTTGCATAAGCTACTGCCTGAGGGGTGGAAATATCCCCGTTCCCGATGACCGGCACGGACATGGCCCGCGCGCATTCGTCAATAATGTCCCAGTTGGCCGTTCCGGAATACTGCTGGGAGCGGGTGCGTCCGTGAATGGTAATCATGGAAATTCCCTCATTCTCCAGCAGGCGGCATGCGTCCATGGCGCACAGGCTCTGAAAATCCCAGCCAATGCGTATTTTGGCTGTGACGGGGATTCTCTCTCCTACGGCTTTAACTACGCCTCCGGCTACGGAAGCCAGCAGGGGAAGATTTTTCAGGAGGGAGGAACCTCCATTCTTGCCAACCACCTTGGGAACCGGGCAGCCGAAGTTGATGTCGATAAAATCCGGCTTTTCATGGTCCAGGATAATTCTGGCCGCCTCTCCCATGTGGTTCCCGTCCGCTCCAAAGAGCTGGATGCCTATGGGACGGTGGGCTTTTTCTATCTTTGTGTACCTGCGGTTTCTCTCCCATGCCTGGAGAATGCCTTCCGCGGATACGAATTCCGTCACCATCACATCCACTCCAAGTTCCTTGCAGATGGTGCGGAAAATAGGATCCGTCACTCCGGCCATTGGAGCCAGGAACAGCGGGAAATCCGTTTTGAAGAACGGGAGGGGAGCGGGGCGGTTGGAAAAAGTCATGATTCCTTAGGATGAGGCTAGCACGGGTTCCCGTCCCGTTCAAGCATCTTGCCTGTTTTGGTGGAGAAGGGAAAGCGCAAAAGACGATACTGTGCAGCCATCAGAGCTTTGGAAAAATATGGCGGTCAATAAAGAGGTACAGTGTTTCGCCCGGTTTTCCGGAGGGAATTGCAGGTGCGCTGGACAGTATTGTTTGTTTTCAGGGAGAAAAAACGGCTTCACTCAAAAAGTGAAGCCGTTTGGGAAAAGTTGAAAGATTGTCTTAGTGGTTGCCGCAGCCGCAACCTCCGTCCTTATGGTCGTGGTCGCACTTGCCGTCGCAATCACAATTTTCCTTGTCGCACTTGCCGCCGCAGGAGCAGGAGGACTGGGCGCTCATGGCGCGCTGGCGGGCTTCCTCTATTTCTTCGGGAGTGGGAGCGCGGCCAAGGTCAATGGACATGCCCAGATAATGATTGATGGTGTTCAGAAGTTCGTCAATGGTCTGGCGCGCTTCCAGGAAGCCGCGGGCCGCGTCATTCTTGATGACGTTTTCACGCAGGGCGTCGAACTTGGAAATTTCCTCTTCGGTAGGAGGCATTCCGGCCAGGTGCTTGTTGCGCAGTTCTTCTCCGTAAGCGTTTACTTCTTCAAAAAGCTTGGTTGCTTCCGGATTTTGGAAAAAGAGACCTATTTTTGCCTTGGAGGCCACAACCTTGTCTTCCTTGGCGAGCAGATTGCAAAGGGCTTCCGTGGCAGCGCGCAGGTTGTCGTTGAGAACGGGGGTATTCATATGGGATTTATTTAATCATGCCTTTTCGTGCAGGGCAATCCGGTTGCGAGGCATGGCGCGCATTTCCTTGCAGCAGGTTTGTTGCAGACGGGAAATCCGGAAGAATAAAAAGGCGTTCCGCTTGATGTGGAACGCCTTTTTATGGTGGCGACGTTTTTTAATGCGCCTTGCAGAATTCTTCAAAGCGGTCCAGCGCTTCTTTCAGAATGTCCAGCGTGGTGCAGTAGCTGATGCGGATGGCTCTGTCATTGCCGAAGGCGATGCCGGGGACGGCCGCAACCTTGTAGCGTTCCAGAAGCTTGTCACACAGATTCAGGGAGGTGAGTCCCAGCTTGCTTGTGTCCACAAAGAAGTAGAAAGCGCCCTGCGGCTCCACAACGCTGATATTCGGGATGGCGCTGAGGCGGGAGTAAACGTACTGGCGGCGCATGTCATATTCGTCGCGCATGTCGCTGATGAAGCTCTGGTCTCCCGTAAGGGCCTCAATGCCGCCATACTGGGCGAAAGTGCAGACGTTGGAC
>ENA-UPWK01000293-UPWK01000293.1-human-gut-metagenome-genome-assembly--contig:-NODE-293-length-56608-cov-6.017990_pt1 | contig 56608 bp, 79 predicted proteins | sample MGYA00250048_ERZ773373 | MGnify/ENA primary metagenome ERZ773373 (study PRJEB29103, sample SAMN06112059) | human gut metagenome | biome: human gut; feature: ankylosing spondylitis patient; material... | reverse complement strand
TTATCGTGCGTTGTGAGCGCATTGGAACATCTGTAGGTTGGATTTTGTGGGGTGAATGGATGACGGATATTGGGCCCCGTGCGGGTAAAATCACCCACTGGATGCCCCTCCCAGACCCGCCGAAGGAGGATATGTCATGAGGCGGAACGCATACGCGGCGAAGCTCATGGCTGCAAAGGGCGCTGTATCAGCACATCAAAAGAAAGAACTGGTACATAGATGCCTGACCACGGTATATCAAGCCTCGGCTGTGGCCTTGCACGAGGTGTACGGGTTCGGCCCGGACAGGATTGATAGATTCCGGGACGCTATGGAGGCCGTTATCCTGGAGTATGGAGACCTCCTTGACAGCGTAGATTCAGACTACGCCGACGGAAAACTGGAGCGGAGATACAAGGCCATTATGGGGAGGGATAGCCCTTGAACGAGTTCCCGGAGAGGCTGAGGAGGCTGAGGGAGGAGAAAAAGCCGATTAGGAGCATGACAGTGGTGGCCGAACTGTGCGGGCTAGAGAGGGGAGCAGTTAGACGATATGAGCGAGGAGAGCGGATGCCTACGATGGAGGCCCTGATCGCACTAGCAGACTACTATGAAGTCAGCCTAGATTATCTAACAGGTAGAGTAAAATACAAATAATTCTTAAAAGTTGCCAATTGGCAACTTTTAAGATAAATCCTACTTTAAAATGGGAGTGTGGGGGCGTATGCCCCTGCGCTCCCATTCTCTTTCCATCCCCTTTTCCTCCTTCACGCAGAGTGGGTGGCGTCGGTGCATCTGCCGCCACCCCCTCTGTGTGCAATATGCCGCTCCTCGCCGCATGAGGCGGGCGGTGGCACCAGATGTATGGCACCACAGGTTAAAAGCAGACGGGCCTTCCTTGTGCGCTGTGCGAAAGCGGCAAGGTGAAAAAATTATTTTTGGCTGACCCCGGCTATATAAAGATGAACGGTTCCGACTGACGACACCAGCGGAGGGGTTGAGATGTACCGTGATTATCAAGGCTGTTCCTATGGATGGAGTATGTGAGGTGAGGATGGAAAGGTGTGGCAACGTAGACCGACCAGCGGTGTCTAAGCGTCAGTAGCAGAAACGGAAATAGGTTGCTGATTGTAATACAGCCTTGATGATTGTGATGTGATCCCGCATAGCGGGTTACATACCATTGAGCGGTGGCGGAATAGACACCCTACGGCGGGTGGTAAAGCCCATAAATGCCTCCTGTGCGGGGCGGGCAAGAGTAGACGCTTACCGAGTAAGGCCATACGGGTGCTTGCGCCCGTCTCGACTGATTAGGCCATGTGAGGTGCAAATCCTCACCCGCTCAAATATGCCGCCCCGCAGTTGCAGGAGACGGGGGAGGCTATCAACCCACACGGGTGTATCGCTTAACAGGCTGTGACGGCTGGCCGTATCCGAGCCAGCGCTCGACAGTAGGCGGCGATGGTGTACTTTCTTTACGGGCCAATATATTAACCCCGTAGGGGGTATATATATGGCCCTAAAAGAAAGTGGGCGTTTTATGGGAAATCGTGAAAGGTGGGCGAAAGATAGCGATGGCGGAATACATACATGGCGTCAGTCAGAAGCGGCCAAAGAACAATGCAGAAGCAATGTGTTTTGACGAGTTAAGTCAAAAGGGCTGGGCCGTGACAAAGAGAGGATGGCCGGACTTCTTTTGCATCAACGAAAAAGGAGAAATTTGCCTAGTTGAAGTGAAGCCGAGACACGCTCACCCACTGAAACAAAACCAGGAAACAGTGATGAAACAGTTATCTAAATATGGGGTTAAATGCTTTAAATGGACTCCGGACGGGGGATTTGAAGTAGTCAAGTACGAAGAATAGGGGAAATTTGTAGACTCTACTTAGGCGAGAGGTGGTGAGCCCGTTGTGGCAAAAGGCAAATATCAGCGGTGGCTGGAGCCGGACGGGCTCCTGCTGCTGGAGGGCTGGGCCCGGGATGGGCTGACAGACGAGCAGCTTGCCGAAAAAATGGGAATAAACCCCGCAACCTTGTACGACTGGAAGAATAAGCATCCCGAGATTTCCGAGGCCCTAAAAAAGGGCAAGGAGATCGTGGATATCCAGGTGGAAAACGCGCTCCTGAAACGGGCCTTGGGCTATGAGTACATGGAGGAGCGGGTGGAGATCAGCGAAAAGGACGGCCGGAAGGTCATCCAGACGACAAAGACTGTGCCACCGGACACCACAGCACAGATTTTCTGGCTAAAGAACCGACGGCCGGATAAGTGGCGTGATAAGCCGGAAGAACAGACGGAGGCTGCGACGCAAACTATAGAGGCGTATCTGCGAGAGCAGGGGAACAAGGACGGCGGCAATTATGAGTACTGAGAGAGGGCGGAGGCATGAGTAAGGTAAACCTACGCAATGCGGGCTATTATATCCAGCACTATCTCATAATCCGCACCAAGTCCGGGCGGCTAGTACCTCTGCAATTTAACCCACCGCAGCAAAAACTGTATAGGGCCATAGCGGCGCAGGCAAAAGCCGGGAGGCCGATCCGCATTATCATTCTCAAGGCTCGGCAAATGGGATTTTCTACTGTTACGGGCGGCCTCATCTTCCACCGGACAGCCACGCGGGAGCTAGTGGAAAGCCTGGTGGTGGCCCACCAAGAGGATGCAACGGCAAACCTGTTTGCCATGTATCGACTCTTTTACGAGGAGCTGCCCAGGCCGATACAGCCCCTCAAAAAGGCAAGTAACGCCCAGGAGCTAGTGCTGGAGAACCCCACCACAAACCCCGACCGAAAGAAGCGTGAACCGGGCCTGCGAAGCCGAATACGGTGCGCCACGGCAGGCGGCAGGGGCGTTGGACGGTCATTTACAGTCCGCAACGTCCACCTGTCCGAGTTCGCCTTCTGGCCGGGCCGAAAACTAATCACTTATGCAGGCATTATGCAGTCCGTTCCGGATCAGCCGGACACAATGGTCGTGATAGAGAGCACGGCCAACGGTTACGACGAGTTCAAAGACCTTTGGGATGATGCCGTGGATGCGTGGGGCAGGGGTGAGCGGGACGGATTTATGCCCATCTTCTTCGCCTGGTGGGAGATGCCGGAGTACCGGCGGCCTGTGCCGGCCGATTTCCAGCCAACGGAGGAGGAGGAGGCAATCAAGGCGACTTACCACCTGGACGACGAGCAACTCGTCTGGAGGCGCTGGTGCATCCGAAACAACTGCGGCGGTGACCTGGATTTGTTCCGGCAGGAGTACCCGGCCAGCCCCGACGAGGCGTTTGTGGCGAGCGGGCGCTGCATCTTCGACCAGGCCGCACTCATTCTGCGACGGCAGCAGGTGCGGGACCTGGAACGGAGCGTGGGACGGTTCGTCTATGACTACGACGGAAGTACCATCAACAACATTCGGTGGGTCGACGCCTGGGACGGAGAGATCATCATCTACCAGGAGCCGGAGGACGGTCACCCCTATGTTATTGGCGCGGACACCGCTGGGGAGGGCTCCGACTTCTTCGTGGGCCAGGTACTAGACAATGCCACGGGGAGGCAGGTTGCCGTTCTGCGGCAGGAGAGCGGCGAGGGCGAGTTCGTGCGGCAGCTCTATTGCCTGGGCAGGTACTACCATGATGCTCTGCTGGGGGTGGAGGCCAACTTTTCCACGTTCCCCAATACGGAGCTGGAGCGGCTGGGCTACCGTAACCTGTACGTCCGGGAGACCCTGGACAACTATACCAACAAGCCACGGCAGTCCTACGGCTTCCGCACGGATCGCATTTCCCGGCCGCTCATCATCAGCGAGCTGGTGGAGTTGGCCGCGCAACGGCTGGAGCTCATTCAGGATCACGAGACACTGGGCGAGATGCTGACCTTTGTCCGGAACGAGGCCGGGAGAGCCGAGGCCCAGGAGGGGAAGCACGACGACTGCGTTATGGCCCTGGCGATTGCCCACCACATCCGCCCGCAGCAGAGATACACCGTGGAGGCCGCCAAGGAGGCGGGCGGCGCGGTGTGGGACGACTCCATGTGGGAGGACTACAACAACGCAAGCCCGGAGGAGCGGGAATACCTGATTAAGAAGTGGGGGGAACCCAAGCAATGAAAAAGAGGGACAAAGACCGGCTGCGGCTTTGGCAGGACAGGCTCAGGAGGGCCAACGCGGCGTATGAGCCGGAACTGTCCAAAATGGACGGGCGGGAGGAGCTCTACCAGGGCTGCAACCGCATCCGGCCCATCGTTTGCACCGCCCGCAAGAGGGAGACCCCCCACGTGCGCAACCTGTGCGCCGAGCTGGTGGAGAGCCAGGTGGACAGCAACATCCCCCAGCCCAAGGTCACGCCCCGGCGCAGGGAGGACGAGTGGCGGGCCAAGCTCATCGAGGACATGCTGCGCAACGAGCTCGACCGGCTGCCCTTTGAGGCCATGAATGACATCATGGAGCGCACCATCCCCATCCAGGGCGGAGGGGCCTTCCTGGTGGAGTGGGACAACAGCAAGGCGGGCAGCGCCACCGTGGGAGAGCTGGCCGTCTCCACCCTCCACCCAAAGCAGATCATTCCCCAGGACGGGGTTTACACCAGCGTGGAGGATATGGACTACATCATTCTCAAAATTCCCCAGACCAAGGGGTACATCAAGCGTACCTACGGCGTGGACGTGTCTGAGGAGGCAGAGGAGGAACCCGACGTCAAGGGCGGCAGCGGAGAGGGCACGGCCGACGATATGGTGACCCAGTATGTGGCCTACTACCGCAACCCGGACGGGGGGATTGGCCTGTTTTCCTGGGTGAACGACACGGCGCTGGAGGACTTGGAGGACTACCAGGCCAGGCGGCTGCGCCGGTGCGCCCGGTGCGGAGCGGTGGAACCCCTGGAGGCCGAACCAGTGGAGACCCCGGCGGACAAGGGGCTGCTCCCCGGCATGACCCCCGACGGGGCGGGCGCGGGGCCGGACGGCACGTCCACCGGTCTGAGGGGCAAGCGGAGGGTCTGCCCCTACTGCGGCGGCGACAAGTGGGAGGAGGCCAAGGAGGAGTATGAGGAGGTCTATGTCCCCATACCCCGCAGCGACGGCACCGAGATTCCGGGGGCGCGGCCGGTGGAAGTTGTCACCGATACAGTGGACGAGCTGGGCCTGCCCGTGGTGGCGGTGGTGCAGGAGCCGACCCGGATTCCTTTCTACAAGCCGGACATCTACCCGGTCATCCTCCAAAAGAATGTGAGCGTGTACGGCAGGTTCTTGGGGGACAGCGACCTGGACAAAATCGCCGACCAGCAGAACACCACCAACCGCATCGAGGCCAAGATCATCGACAAGCTCACCAAGTCGGGCAGCTACATCAGCCTCCCCAACGACGCCAAGATCCGCTACGACGAGGAGGACATGAAGAAGATCTATCTCTCCAGCCCGGCGGACAAGTCGTATCTGGATGTGTACGACCTCCAGGGGGACATCGAGCAGGATATGGCCTATCTGGCGCAGATCTATGAGGAGGCCCGGCAGGTCATCGGCATTACCGACTCCTTCCAGGGCCGCAAGGATTCCACCGCCACCAGCGGGACGGCGAAAGAGTTCTCCGCCGCCCAGGCCGCCGGACGGTTGGAATCCAAACGGGTCATGAAGGACGCGGCCTACGCGGTGCTCTTTGAGGCCATGTTCAAATTCAAATTGGCCTATGCCGACGAGCCGCGGCCTGTGGTCTCCCACGACATCGAGGGCAGGGCCGAGTACCGGCAGTTCAACCGCTACGACTTCCTGGAGCAGGACGAGACGGGGGAGTGGCGGTGGATTGATGATTTCCTCTTTTCCTGCGACACATCCGCCCCCCTTGCCAACAACCGGGAGGCCATGTGGCAGGAGACGCGGATGAACCTCCAGACCGGGGCGTTCGGCGACCCGACCAACCTCAAGACCCTGATCCTTTTTTGGACGAAGATGGAGCTGCTGCACTATCCGGGCGCGGGCGACACCAAGACCTATCTGGAGCAGGAGTACCAACAGCAGCAGGCCATGATGCAGCAGCAAATGGCAATGCAGCAACAGCAGATGCAGATGCAGGCGGTACAGGAGACGGTCTCCCGAGCCAAGCAGGACGCGGCCGAGGCCGCGCAGGACGGGGGAATCCCGGCAGCAAGGGCCATCTATATGGCATAAAATCAAGCGCACGCCAACAGCGAAGAAATGGCAAATCCAGGAGAAAGGAGGTGCGCAGTATGGCGAACGGATACATCGGCAAGGTCAGCCACAGCGGTGTGCAGAAGGTCACCGCCCCCAACCCCGCCACGGGAAAGAAGGGGAACGGCACAGTCAAGAAGGGCAACGACCTGAGAACGGGCAAGTAATAGGGTGAAAGGAGAACACACACATGGAAATCAACTACGGCGCGGTGTTTGATGTAGAGGTTCCGGAGACTACCACAGGCGCAGAAGAGACGGAGGCCGCCGAACCGTCGGAAAATGACACCACTACAGCCGCCGCACAAGGCGCAGAAGAGCAGGAGGCCGCCGCCCCTGCCGTAGAGGAAACGGAAGAGTCCGAACAGCCTCAGACGGAGGCGCCGGAGCAGGAACCCAAAACCGACCGCGACGCACAGTTTGCCGCAGCCCGCCGCAAGGCGGAGGCGGAGCGGGACGCCGCCATCGCCCAGGCCAAAGAGGACGCCCAGAAGCAGGTGGACGAGTTTTTTAAGAACTCGGGGCTGATGAACCCGTACACCGGGCAGCCCATCACCACCAGAGCGGAGTATGAGGCATACCGGGAGCGCTTCGAGGCCGACCAGAAGGCCAAGCTCATGGAGAAGGCGGGCATCACCCAGGAGGAGTTCCAGGCGTTTGTCCAGGGGCTTCCGGAGGTGCGGGCGGCCCGGCAGGCCAAGGCCGAGGCGGAGGCCGCCGCAAGGCAGGCCAGAGAGCAGGAGGCAAAGGCAAGGGTGGACGAGCAGCTCCGGCAGATTCAGGCCATCGACCCCACGGTCAAGGAGCTGGGCGATCTGGCGAAGCTGAACACCTATCCTAAGCTGTACGACATGGTCAAGCGGGGCTATTCCCTCCTGGATGCCTACCGTCTGGCGAACTATGACACGCTGACCCAGCGGGCCGCGGAGGCCAGCCGGAAGGCGGCCATCAACTCCGTGCAGAGCAAGCAGCACCTGAAAGCCACGGAGCGCCGCGGCGGCGGGGCGATTCCCGTCCCAGACAGCGTCCTTGAGGAGTACCGGGCCCTGAACCCCGGCGCGACCAAAGAGGAGATCCAGAAGCACTATCAAAGCTACATGAAAAACAGCCGAAAGGAGCAATAAAATGGCTTTTTTGATTCAGCAGGTAGACGGGGGCAGAATCCCCGGCATCGAGTACCTGCCCGCGGGGGCTATCACCCCTAAAGTGGGTATGGCCCTGACACAGACGGGGGGCAATCTGGCGGTTGCCAGCGGCACCACCACCCCCACCTATATCAGCATGGTTGAAATGGACAAGGCGTGCACCGCGGGCGACATCATCCCTGTGCTGCGGGTGCTGCCCGATATGATGTTTGAGACCACATTCCAGGCCGCCGCCACGGCCATCAAGCTGGGCGACAAGGTGACGCTGCACACCGATGGCCTCCAGGTCACCGCCACCAAGACGAACGGCGTGGCCGAGGTGGTTGGCATGGACGGCACCGCCGCAGGCGACCGGGTGCGCGTCCGGTTCCCCGCCGTAGTCAATATCACGCAGAGCGGCGGTTAACAGAAGGGAGAGAAGATATATGGCTGGCATTACGTTTACCGAGGGCTCCGGCCTCCAGGACAGCATTTTTGGCAAGTCTCAGGCCCCGATCCGCATGTTCCTGGAGAAGCGGGGCGAGGCGTTCGAGCAGCAGAGCATGCTCAAGGAGCTGTTCAATATGGAGAGCTCCAACAAGTGGGCCGAGAAGATGGGAACCATGACCGCCATGGAGGGCTTCCAGCCCGTGGGCGAGAACGGCACCTATCCTCTGGACAGCATGCAGGAGGGCTTCGACAAGACCCTGGAGCACATGACCTGGAAGGACTCCTTCTCCATGTCCCAGGAGATTGTGGAGGATGCAAAGATTATGGATCTGCGCAAGCGGCCCGCCCAGTTTATCGCCGGGTATTACCGCACCCGGGAGAAGTTCGGCGCGGCCCTGTACGGAGCGGCCATCACGGGCAAGACCTCCGTCAGCTTCCACGGCCGCACCTTTGACGCCAAGGGCGCGGACGGCAAGGCCCTGTTCGACAAGGCCCACCCCTCTGCCCTGGAGCGCACCAAGGGGACCCAGTCCAACCAGTTTGCGGACGCCTTCTCCAACGACGCCCTCGGCGCTATGGAGACGGCCATGCAGGACTTCCGTGGCGACAACGGCGAGATCCTGGATGTGGCCCCCGACACTATTCTGATCCCCAACAACTACAAACTCAAGAAGGACGTGTTCGCCGCCATCGGCGCGGACAAGGACCCCACCACCTCCAACAACGGCTTTAACTACCAGTACGGCCGGTGGTCGGTGATCATCTGGCCCTACCTCAACCAGTTCATTACCGCCGATACGTCCCCCTGGGTGCTGCTGGACAGCCGGTACAACGAGCAGTACGGTGGTGCCATGTGGTTTGACCGCGTGCAGCTCAACGTGCGCAGCGAGATTGACCCCGGCAACGACGCCAACGTGTGGAAGGGCCGCGCCCGGTTTACCGCGGGCTTCAACGACTGGCGCTTCGCTGCAGTGGGCGGCGTAAGCGGCGGCACTCAGCTTATCAGCGGCTGACAGCACAAAGGCCGGGCGGCGGGTTTGCCGCCGCCCGGTTTTCAGATAGGAGGATATCATGACCGTAGCTCAGGTGATACAGGCGGTGGACGAGGTCAAGCCGAACGCCTTTTCCAACGAAGAAAAGACCCGGTGGCTCAATGAGGTGGAGGGAATGGTGCAGACGGAGGTGCTTCTGTTTGCCAGCGAGGAGGTCATCACCTACTCCTACGAGCAGGACAAGGACGTGGAACTCCTGGTACAGCCGCCCCACGACAAGCTCTATCCGGCCTATCTGGAGGCCCGTGTGGACTACGCCAACGGGGAGTACGAAAAGTACCAGAACACGATGCAGATGTTCAACGCCTTTTTCGGCGAGTTTATCCGGTGGTTCGCCCTGACCTACAGCCCGGCGGACACCCACGGGGAGGTCTACTATGGAGTGTAACGATCAGGGAAAGCGCTGGCGCGGCTACTATATCACCGCCTACGGAATCGCCGTTAAGCACGGATTCAAGGGTACGGAGGCGGAGTGGCTGGAGACGTTGAAGGGCGACAAGGTGCAGCTCCGCTACAACGAAGACACCAAGACTCTGGAATGGAAATATGAGGACGCGGACGAATGGATCGAACTCATGGATATCAATGCGCTCCATGGAGAGGTCGTCACAGAGGTGCTCGAACAGGCTACCGCCGCAAAGGAGGCGGCGGAATCCGCAAAGACAGCCGCAGAGGCGGCGAGAGATTCCGCGGTCACGGCTTCGGAGACGGCGGTGAGTGCGAAGGAAACCGCAGTCAGCGCCAAGAACGGCGCAGAGGCGGCGGCTGGAAATGCAAGTGATTCCGCCGGAGAGGCTGCGGCCAGCGCGGAGCTGGCCGGGCAAAAGGCTGCCGCAGCAGAGAAGAGCGCGGAAGCGGCTGCCGCCAGCGCCGCGTCCATCGGTCAGGCGGAGGAAAATGCCGCGGCATCCGCCACGGAGGCGGAGAGCTGGGCGGTGGGCGGCACCGGAACGCGGGAAGGGGAGGACACCAACAACGCCAAATACTGGTCTGCACGGGCCCAGGGCGCGGCGGGCGGCGGTGTGACCTCCTTCAACAACCGGACAGGAGCGGTGAAACCGGCCAAGGGGGACTACACCGCAGACCTGGTGACGTTCACCGATGGGGACACCTTCCAGGACAAGTTCGACGCCGGGAAACTGACGGGACCTGCGGGACCCCAGGGTACGCCGGGATCCAACGGCAAGGACGGTGCAGACGGAGCGCCCGGTCCCGCCGGGGCGGATGGCGAGCCTGGCCCCGCAGGCGCGGACGGCGGCTACTACCAGCCCGCCGTGGACGGCTCCGGCAACTTGACCTGGACAGCCAGCAAGGCGGGGATGCCCTCCGTGGCAGGGGCCAACATCCGGGGCCCCCAAGGCCCCCAGGGTGTACAAGCCCCAGTCATCAACGATCTCACCACAGGCGGTGTGTCTGATGCTCTTAGCGCAGAAATGGGAAAGAGGCTCCAAAGCATTAAGGCCGACCTTACCCTCTCCAACCTGAGCAATAAGCAGAAGGCGCTGCGGAACATCGGGGGAAGACCGAACCGGAACCTGCTGGACAACTGGTATTTCGTGGGTGGCGGCTCCCAGCAGGGCGGCGGGCAGTTTCCCATTAACCAGAGGGGGGAAACGAGCCGTTCCGGTTCAGGGGGATTCATAGACAGATGGAAGCTGAGTGGGGAAGGCACTGCAACCCTGGGCAGCGATGGAATCACTTTAACTGCTACAACAGGGAATCTGGAATTTATGCAATTTTTGGGCATTCCAAATGACCGTCTATTGGGAGAAACAGTTTGCCTCTCTGGACTGGTTGATGGAGACCTGCTATCGATGTCCACGTCTGCCCCGGAAGAAAAACCGAGTGCGTGGACAAATATCATAAACATTATCAAACCGTTTGGATTTGTCCAGTTTAATTATGACAATACGGCGGACAGGTTTTTTTGTAGCGTTATCGTCTCGGCAGGCAACAGCGTACTCCTGCAAGCATCTAAGCTGGAGCTTGGCTCCACCCAAACCCTCGCTTACCAGGACGAGGAGAGTAATTGGAAGCTCTTTGAGACGCCGGATTATGCCGGGGAGCTGGCAAAGTGCCAGAGATACTTTGTGCAGTTTCGCTCTGAAGAGCAGCGGTTTATCGGGATTGTACATCTGGACTCCGACAAATATGGACAGGGGGTGATTTGGACGCCGGTACAGATGCGTGCTATACCAACCGTTTCCGGCGCTGTCTCATTTTACGGCGGGGGCAATAATGGGTTGGTCGCTTCGGTTGCTCCTCTGGGTGTTGGTGCGACTGCTGTGCGTGTTAATATAACGCTACAGGACGCTGTGAGTACCAATTCTATTGTGTTTTTACATTCGAACGATATCCAGGGCGGTCCGGTCACGCTCTCCGCCGAACTTTAGCACTACAAAGGCCAGGGTAGTGACTGGCAGGCCAGAGTCTGCCCTATTTGGTCAAGTAGATAGAAATGAGGAGTAATATTCGATGAGTACACCCAATTTGACAATTCATCCCCCCTACATCGTATATGTCCAAACGGATAAGCAAGGCCGTATTACCGCCGTCAATTCCTCCGCCTTTGTTATCGGGGACTGGGGGACGGAGATTGAACGAGGTTACGGAGACAAATACCACCACGCCCAGGGTAACTACTTCCCCCAGCCCATCTACACCGAGGACGGCATCCCCCGGTACAAGCTGGAGGATGGCAAGGCAGTAGAGCGCACCGAGGAAGAGATTGAGGCCGACCGGGCCGCGATAGCAGAGCCTGGGCCCAGGGCGGAGGACGTAACGCTGGACGTGCTGGCCGAGCACGAGGCGCGGCTGTGTATGCTGGAGCTGACTACCACCATCTGAGAAAGGAGACACAATGACAACCGTATACAACCTTTGCAAGCTGCTCATCCAGAAGAACCGAACCGACGGCCTCCAGGACAAGATGGATGTCTATCTCGCCGCCGACCGGCTCACCCCGGAGGAGTACCAGGAGCTGGCCGGGCTACTGGCCCCGGAACAGTAATCAACAGCGGGATCGCTGGATAAAAGGATGTGAATCAAATGAGTAAGCTCATTACATACATCCCGCTCTCGTCCGTGGAGCGGATTGAACTGAGAGTCACCAACTGCCGCAAGACGCTCTCTCAGGTCAAGGCTGAAACAAAGGCCCATTACGTGCTCAATGGCGGCATGTGGAACCCAGACGGCTCGGCCTGCCCGCTGCTCAAGGTGGGCGGGGCGATGCTCTCCGGCACGCCCTGGCGGGCGGTGGGCTACGCCTGGGACAAAGGCCCGGACATCCGCATGACCTCCGAGTACGGGGGAGCGGCCAACTTTATCGCTGTGACCGCCCTCGTTACCTCCGGCAAGCCGGTGGATAAGCCCTCCTACGGATCAGCCCAGGGAGGCAAGAGGGGGCGCAGCGCCATTGGCCTGCGTGGTGGCAGTCTGGCCCTCTATTGTTCTGGCGATGGGACCGGAGACGCAGCCACGCCGGAAACTCTGCGGGACGAGCTGGCCGGGCTGGGCTGGGCCTCCGCCGTTATGCTGGATGGGGGCGGCTCCAGCCAGTGCGACTTTGGCGGAGAGCGCATCACCGCCAGCCGCAAGGTGCACAACTGGATTTGCGTGTATCTCAAGCAGGCGGGCCAAGCACCGCCGGAACAGGAGGACAAGCCTATGAGCAAGCACACTGTATGCCTTGACCCCGGACACGGGCCGGGCAACGTCAACGGCTCCCCGGATGGTACATACAAGGAGTGGGAGTTTACCTGGGATATGGCCCAACGCATCAAGCCGTTGCTGGAGGCCCAGGGGGTGGGCGTGGTGCTCACCAAGACGGCGGACAACTACCCCAGCCTGACGGATCGGGCCAACATCAGCAATAAGGCAACGCCGGACTGCTTTGTGAGCATTCACACTAACGCTTACGGGGAGGGAGGCTGGTCGAGCGCGTCCGGGCTGGAGATCTATACCAGCGCCGGGCCCATGACGGCGAAGCGCAATGTTCTGGCTTCTGACCTGGTCAACGCCTTCCACGCCGCCGGGGTGTCCCTGCGGAGTGAACCTATCAAGCATGAGATGTATACCGTGCTCGCCAAGACGGACGCCCCCGCCGCGCTCATTGAGTACGGCTTCCATACCAACAAGATGGACACGGAGTATCTCAAGGATAGCAAGTACCGGGACAAGCTGGCCGAGGCCACCGCAAAGGGCATCTGTGAGTTCCTGGACGTGGCGTGGCAAGCCGAACCGGGAGAGGACAACGCGGAGGACACCCCGGACGTTTGGGCCGCTGATGCGTGGCAGAAGGCCAAGGACAAGGGCGTGCTGGATGGCACCCGGCCCCGCGATAATATGACCCGGCAGGAGCTGTCCGTCGTGTTGGATCGGCTGAATCTGATTTGATGGAGGTACATATCATGGACATTTCTTCTTTGGGTATCACCGGAGTGGCGGTTATCACTGTGATCTGCTTTCTGGTCGGCCAGGTGGTCAAAGCTACCGGACTGGACAACAAGTGGATTCCCATTATCTGCGGTGCGTTCGGCGCGGCTCTGGGTATTCTCGGCATGTTTATTATGCCCGAGTTTCCGGCTAGTGATTACTTGACGGCCGCCGCTGTTGGCATTGTGAGCGGACTTGCGGCCACTGGTATCAATCAGGTTTATAAGCAGTTGACTAAGGAGGGCTGATGCCCATGGAGTGGGTAGGCCCACTGATTTCCGGCGCGGCTGTGGTCTTGGTGGCGATTATCGAGGCGGTCGCCGCCCGCGAAAGAAAGCGCATCAAGATTGACGACCAAAAAAGCGACGCCCTTATGAATGGGGTACAGGCTCTGCTAAGACGTGAAATCATTGCCGAGTACAACCATTATACTGAGCAAGGACATATCCCGATCTATGGTATAGAAAACGTGCTGGATATGTATAACGCATATAAGGCATTGGGCGGAAATGGCATGGCGACGAAGCTGGTAGAGGCCTTGAAGCAACTGCCCACAGAACCGCCGGAGGGCGAAAGGACGTGACTGAATGAGCGCAAAGGTGAATCTGCCGGAACCGTTAAATAAACTTTTGCGCTCTCAACTGGAAACCGCTATTTATGAATCTGCCCTCCACCGCGATGATGAATTGATTGCCCGGAGACGAATTATTGACAAGTGGGGACAGATTGATGTAGCAGCAGAACTTGGGTGGTATCGTGGAGCGGTGGCCGCCCACGAAAAGTACATATTCTCGCGAGTGTCCGAAGTTGCTAGACAGCTCTACACAAATCAAGCATAAATCGTGCATAACCCCGACTGGGAGCGCCCCCAGCCGGGGCTATTTTTTGCGACAATATAGACATGGAGGACGTGAGGATACAGGGTTGGTACACGTCGCCGCCCTCCTCACGGACTCCTTATTTTTATAGACAAGGACGTGTTGGATATGACTCTAATCGAGAGGATGGTAGCTGCTGGCATGTCCCGCGATTGTGCCGTTGAAACAGCGATGTGGTACATGGCACAGGGAGATGACGAGGGCCTAGAGGATTACGTAACCGCATTGGAGGCGGGGAGGGAGGCGCGTCAGTATGGCGTTTCCTAATTACACATACCCGGCTTATGGGGCCTACAATCCTGTCACCCCATTTGCTCCGACGCCACAAGTATATCAGCCCCAGCAACCTACTCAGCAACCCTCACAGACCATTCAGCCACAGGGAAATGTAAACACACAGCCCGCTTTTTTCTGCCGTCCTGTGGCATCCAGAGAGGAAGCGTTGGGTGTTCCGGTGGATTTTATGGGTGCTCCCATGTTTTTCCCCGACCTCGCTCACAATGTAATCTACATGAAACGATTCAATACCAACAGCGGTTCGGCTGATGTGTTTGAGTTCCATGGTCAACAGCAGGCAAAAGAACAGCAGGTAGAGAACCCGGCCCCTGCTTTTGCACCGCTGGATGAATTTATGGACATGAAGGACACCATCAACAATCTGAAGGACGAGATAGAACGGCTGAAAAAGCCCACGTCCGGCGGAAAGGCAGGGAAAAAGAATGATGCCTCCGATGAATAATCCCATGATGGCCATGCTCCAGATGGCGCGGAACGGCGGGAATCCCATGCAAATGCTCCAACAGATGGCTGGCCAGAATCCACAGGCTGCCCAAGCTATGCGGCTCATTCAGGGGAAAAACCCGCAGCAGCTTCGCCAGATCGCGGAGAACATGGCAAAAGAGCGTGGTGTAGATCTAAACCAGATTGCCCGACAGATGGGTGTAACACTACCCAAATAATCTCATATTATTTCTTTTTCTTAAGAAAAGTGTCCTTAATTGCTTCTTCAAAAGACATGCCCTTATGAACCTTTTTATAAACAGAACCGGGAGATATTCCGAGCATAGAACACCACTCCGTAATGCATCTCGTCTCTCCGTTTAACACGATGAAACGATTTGTCTTTATGTTGTGAACCTGTTCCAATTGAGTAGCCCATCGGCAATTTTCGGGACAATACCCTTTACTTCCGTCTATTCGGTCTATTGTTAATCCCTTTGCTCCTGGATGGGTTTCTTCGCACCAAGCAATAAATTGCTCTGGGGATTTTCTCCATTCCTCGCAAACAGTGACGCCCCTTGCCCCATATTTTTTATATGCCGGTTCTTTGGGATCGTAACATCTCCTGACCATATCATTCCATTTTTTATAGAATGGGTGCTTGCTCAGGCCGTGTGTTTTTCTTCGGTTGTCCCAAGTATGAGCACCTTTTTTCCCTTTTGGAAGGCAACCGCAAGATTTAACAGCTCCACTTGAAAATTGATAAGGAAGACAAAAGACTGTATTCCCGCAATCACATAGACATTTTAACTTTACTCGGCCACCAGCTTCTGGCCTTATATAGCCTATAACAGTTAGTTTATTATTCTTTTTCCCCATAAATTCGTTGACATCGATTCGCAAAATATCACCCTACTACATTATATAGCAAACTATATAATAATTCAAGTGTATTCTCGATATATAACGGGGCGCGCGACCCGATATATAAATCACTAACAAAGGAGAACTATTTATGGACGATTTTGCAACCGGATATATTGCTGGACAGGGAGATAACAACAACAGTAGCAATGGCATGTGGGGTGATGGCGGCTGGATTTTTGGCATCATCATTCTGGCTATGGTCTTTGGCTGGGGCCGCGGCGGCTTCGGTGGTTTCGGCGGTGGCGGTGCCAGCACCGATCCCGGCCTCCAGGGATTGGCTACTCGCGCCGATGTCAATGAGGCCATTGCCTTCAATGGTGTGGAGCGCGGCATCTCTGCTATCCAGCAGGGCATCTGTGACAGCACCTATGCCCTGAACAACAGCATCACCAGCGGCTTCAACAACACCAATGTGGCGCTGCTTCAGGGCTTCAACGGTGTCCAGTCTCAGATGTGCAACATGGCCGCTCAGGCACAGGACTGCTGCTGCCAGACCCAGCGCGCCATCGACGGCGTGAATTACAACATGGCTACCAACACCTGCGCCATCCAGAATACCATCCAGGGCAGCACCCGCGATATTCTGGAGAACAACAATTCCAACACCCGCGCCATTCTGGATTTCCTGACTCAGAGCAAGATTGATTCCCTTCAGGCGGAAAACCAGTCCCTGAAGCTGGCTGCCTCTCAGGCCAACCAGAACAGCTATCTGACCGCCACTCTGGACGCTCAGACCTCTGAACTGATTCGGCGCATCAATCCCATGCCCGTGCCCGCTTACCAGGTGCCCGCCCCCTATCCCTATTGCGGGACCTACAACAACGGCTGCGGTTGTGGCTGCTAAACTTACGAGGCTTCCTCGTAAGTTGACCTTCCGGCTTTGCCGTGACTATTTCGGGGCGGCGGGCTAAATGTCTGCCGCCCCTGATTCTTGGAGGTATTTTATGTCTTGTAAGCCTGTTTGCCGCCTGTGCGACAACCTGGTGCTAAGCCAGGCGGTCACCTTTACCGGCGGAAACCTTGAAATCAATCTGCCTGCCGGTGCCTACAACAACGGCGGGAAGTATTGTATTGTGGTAGCTCAGTCCATCCCGGCCACAACTACCATCAATGCACCTGTGTACATTACTATTGGTACGGGGACAGAGCTATATCCCCTTACCAAGCGTAACTGCGCTCAGGTGACTGCCTGCGGCATCCGCACTCGCACCCGCTACTCCGTCTGTGTGGTGACTACCCCCACCGGCGGCTCGTTCCGCATGTTGGGGCAGCCCTGCTGCTCTCCCAGTAACAATCTTGCCAGTATTGACGGCGGTGCTGCACCCGCCCCTACGGCGTAAGGAGGGGTCAAAATGAAACGATCTACTCGGATGATGCTCATGTCCAGTGGCAACAATCGCCGCTACAACGACGGACGGAGCTACGACAACTACGATGTCGATGATAAGTTTCGTGACCGCCGTGGCCGGGAGCATTACGACAATGGCCGTTATGCACCGCGCTCTGAGATGATGGAGCCGGAGGATCGGGGCTATCGCCGTTACTCTGATGGGCGTTTTGCCCCACGGAACGATGGCGGTATGTGGGTAGAGAGCCGATACTGGGATGACCGGATGTACGGCCCTCAGTCTCACTACGGCTACCCTTACGTCCCACCGGTCTATCGGGAGGATGGGAGCGCATACACAGAGCGACGGGAGATGAATCGTCCCATGAACAAAATCGGATTCGCTATCTCTGGCGAAGGTGAAATGAAAACTCCGAGAGAGTTTGACCATGACTACCGCATGGACGAGATGGCGTACAGAAAAGGTGGAGAACATATGACAGGTTATGGGGCTGCTTCCGGCTATATCCCTTTCACCAAGGAGATGGCCGATGAATGGTCTAAGCATATGGACAACGAGGATGGCACCCGTGGCGCTCACTGGACGCTGGAGCAGGCCAAACAGGTCATGGCCCAGCGTGGGATTGAGTGCGACCCCATCCAGTTCTGGGCGGCCCTCAACATGGTCTATAGTGACTACGTTAAAGTAGCCAAGAAGCACGGTGTCGGCGATAAGATTGATTTTTACGCCGACATGGCAAAATCGTTCCTCTGTGACAAGGACGCGCCGGAGGACAAGCTGGCCCGCTATTACGAGTACATCGTGAGGGGCTAAACAAGGGGCGGGGGCAATAGCCTCCGCCCTCTATTTTTGAACTTTTTCATCTGTTTGCTATTTGCACATATTTACACCGAAAGTTACGCACTAGCTACATACTAGCTACAAAAAATCCTGTAAGCATTGCAATCACTAGCTTTATTTTCACTACGAATTACAAAGCGTTTAAGACCCCGGAACATTTTACCCCAGAACCCGTCTAAAAAGCAAACCATATTATAAAAGGAGGGTGTTCCATGAAGAAACGAAAGCTGCTGGCCCTGTGCCTTGTGCCGGCCCTGCTGGCCGGGTGCGCCGCCCCGGCGGGGGTGACCGACCTGTCCCGGCAGTTCGAGGCGGGCGACCCCGCGCCCCCGGAGGCCGACCCGGCGGCGGACGCCGCCATCGGCACCCTGGGGGCGGAGCTGCTGCGGGCGGCCCGCGAACCGGGGGAGAACACCCTGCTCTCCCCGCTGTCTGTGGCCCTGGCCCTGTCCATGACGACCAACGGAGCTGCGGAGGACACCCTAGCGGAGTTCGAGGCCCTGCTGGGGGCGGACGTGGAGGCCCTCAACGCCAACGCCGCCTCCCTGCTGGCCGATTACGCCGCCCTGGGGGGCTCCACGGAGTGCTCCATCGCCGACAGCCTGTGGCTGGACGGGCGGCTGGAGGCCAACGAATTATTCCTCTCCCGGTGTACGGCATTCTATGGGGCCCGGCTCTATCAGGCCGATCTGGATACCGACGGGGCCCGCCGGGCGGTGAACAACTGGGTGGGGGAGGTCACCCGCGGGCTGATCCCGGAGGTGCTGGCCGAGACGCCCGCCCCCGAGACCGTCCTGCTGCTGGTCAACGCCCTCTACCTGAAAAACGCCTGGGCCAGCGAATTTGATCCGCTGGACACCCGCCCCGGGGACTTCACCGCCGCCGACGGGAGCGAAGCCGAGACGGATTTCCTCTCCAACGGCCTGCGTGCCGAGCAATACTTCGCCGCGGAGGGGGCCGCCGGGGTGGTGCTCCCCTATGACGACGGGCGGCTGGGCTTCCTGGCCGTGCTCCCCGACGGGGAGCTGGACGCCTGGCTGGAGACGCTGGACGGGGATACCCTGCCCGCCCTGCTGGCGGCCGCGGAGGAGGAGCGGGTGCTTCTCCGGCTGCCCAAGTTCGAGGCGGAGTGGGGCGGAGAGCTGTCCGACGCCCTGGCCGCCATGGGGCTGGAGACCGCCTTCGATTCCGGCCGGGCCGACTTTTCCGCCCTGGGCACCGCGCCGGACGGGCCGCTGTACGTCAGTTCTGTCGTCCACAAGGCCCGCATCGAGGTCAACGAGAAGGGCACCGAGGCCGCGGCGGCTACCGTGGTGGGGGTAGACGGCGCGGCCGCGCCCACAGACTACCGGGAGCTGGTGCTCGACCGGCCCTTCTGCTACGCCGTGGTAGATTTGGAGCGGGGCGTACCGCTGTTTCTGGGTACCTTTGAGCGGCCCTAGCGGGCGGGGATAAACCCCGCCCCTACAATGCCGGAGCCTGCCTGTAGGGGCGGCCCTTGTGGCCGCCCGCCCCCGCGCGCCGGGTGGTGTGCGCGGCTCTGCCGGTTGCGGGCGGGGATAAACCCCGCCCCTACATGCCGGAGGAGGGTAAGCCTGCCTGTAGGGGCGGCTCTTGTGGCCGCCCGCCCCTTCGAGCCGGGTGGTGTGCGCAGCCCTGGCGAATACGGGCGGGTGTGGGCACCCGCCCCTACGTTTCCGGCACAGGCACAAACTCGTTCGCCGCCCCTGGCAGTCCGTAGAGGGCGACGCCCCAGGGCGGCTTCTCTTGCCCTGCGGGGCCATTCCCCTTCTGCCTACATCGCTCCGCCCCTACCAAATGGCCCCGTTTTGTGGTATCCTAGGAAAAAAGGAGGCGGTGGACATGGTGTTCTGGCTGGGGGAGGGGGACGCCTATGCCCTGCTGGGGGAGCTTCTGCGGGCGGAGTACGGCTTGGGAGCTCTCCCGGCGATGGCGCGGGGGGCGGACGGCAAGCCTTACTTTCCGGGGGAGCCGGAGCTGCACTTCAATGTGAGCCACAGCGGGGGCCTGACCCTCTGTGGCGCGGGGGAGGCCCCCCTGGGGGTGGACGTGGAGGTGCTGCGTCCCCGCCGCCCTGGGCTGGCGCGGTATGTGTGCTCGGAGGCGGAATCCGCCTGGCTGGAGCGGCAGGGCGGGGACTGGGGGGCGTTTTACACCCTCTGGACGTTGAAGGAGGCCAGGGTCAAATGCACCGGGGAGGGTCTGCGGCGGCCCCCCCGGGACATCGCCGTTCCTCTCCTCCGGCCGGGGGAGACGGGAGAGCTGGATGGGCTGGTCTTTTCCGCCTTTTCCGGCGAAACCTGGCGGGCGGCGGCCTGCTGCCCAACCCCTCAGGGCCCGTTGGAGCTCTTTGTTAGAAATTCTTAATGGCTTTTTAAGCCCCGCAGACCAGGAAACACTGGTACTACGGGGCTTTCGTCGCTTAAATGTTACTAGCGTGTTACTAATGCGTTACTAACGGTTCATTATTTGTGATTATGCCAACTTGCGCAGCTCCCTGGCCAAGTCGGTGACGGTGGGGTGGATATAGACCTGGGTCACGTCGCCCTTGATGGAGTGGCCCAACAGCCGCTTGATGGTGAGCTCTTCAACGCTGGCACGGGACAGACGGGTGGCAAATGTGTGCCGGCACCAGTGGGGAGTGGCGTCGGGACAGCCCAGCTCCTCCGCCAGCGGCCGGAACAGGAGGGCTCGATACTGCGCCGCGGTCGGCCGGCCCTCCTGGGCAATCCAGTCCCGGAGATAGCCGGCGATCTTGGTGTGGATCGGGATGATGCGGGTTCGGCCGGCATCCGTTTTAACGCCGCCCTGGAGGTATCCGCCTTCTTCCGGGTGATAGGAAAATGGTGTGAGGGAGAGCAGCTCGGAGACCCGCAGGCCGGTATAGCACATGATCAGGGCGCTGTCTGCCCCAGGATAGCCAGCGGCGGCCAGCTTCTCCAGGGCGGCCACCTGTAAGTCGCTGAAGGAGCCTCTTTTTACCTTGATGCCCACGGTGGGGACGTCCAGATAGGCGGAGTAATCCTTGCCTATGATGTCCCGCATCATGGCGTAGGCATTGAGCGCCCGGATCAGGAGGGCATCGTTGTTGATGCTGGACTGGGAGCGGCCCTCGTCCTCCCCCTCGTCCAGAATGGCCTGCCAGTCATCCAGGGTTATGGAACGCATCTTCTCGGTCTCATAGCGGGATAGCCGCTTATTCCAGGCTGCCTTGTGGGAGGTGACAGACGCGAGCCCTAAACGGGGGTACTCCCGCGCCGACCAGGCGGCATATACCTGGCCCACCGTCCAGGACAGCATATCCGCACGGGGAGCCTGCCCGGCAGTGGCCTTGCGGTTATACGCCTCCAGCGCCTCCTGGGCCTCCTGGAGCTTGGCGTGGTAGCTCAGCGCTACCTGGCGCACATAGCCGTCTTTATCCCGGGTGGAGATCTTCACGAGATAGGGCCGCCGGCGGTTGCCCGAGAGTTTCACGACAGAGCCGGTGCCGTTTGCACGTCGCATGAATAGGCCCCCTTATTTCTTGGCGTGACTGACAATCATCTCAGGTGTGGTGAGGCCCCAGGAGACCTGTAGGACGGCGCTCTGCTCCAGCGTGAGCTCCTGGCGGTAAACCCCGCACTCCACCAGGAGGCGGCAGGCAGAGGCGTCCACCGACGCAGAGACGCTGCCGCCGGGGCCGATACTGCCCAGGAGCTGCCCGTCCACATAGACGGAGACGCCGGTGCTGGCGAGTTCATTGTTGACCTGTATCACGGTGATTTTCATGGCGTTCACTCCTTGAGATAATACAAATGTTCGATTTTTGGCGTTTTGAGAGACCGGGGCCGTGGCCCCGGCTCGGTTTCTGTAGTTAAGTTTTGTATTATACATCTTCACCATCAAGAGGAGAGGGCGAATTATAACGCCAACAGAACCCCCCGGCATGCTTCTGCTTGCCATTAGCTGCATCTCGTATGCACTTGGTACTAACTCCGATTTCTTTTGCAGCAGATGCAACAGAATCGTATTCTTTTACGATTTCCCCGTTGTCTGTGCATTGTATGATAGAGCGGCCGAGCGGCTTCTTTTGCCTGGAGGCCGCTTCGGCAAGCCTTTTTTGACGTGCTTCAGCTTTCTTAGCCTTTTCTTCAGATATCCGTTGAAGTTCTTTCTCCCTATTATGTTTTGCAAGCAACAAAGCTGTAGCTCGACTTTTACGGTATTCAAAGCTATCTGCCACGGAACCTTGAAAATGCTGGATAGCTTCATCTAAGATTTGAATTTCTTTTTCATAGTCCTTGAGCTTACGATAGGCCATTGCATACGATTCGTAAATTGCTGGGCAGTCATATCCAGATTCTCTGGATCTGTCGAATAGCTGTAACGCCTTTTCAATGTTGCCGGATTTTCTTTCAGCATCGCCTTGAAACCAATATTGAAAGCCTTCATCGTTAAAGGAAAAATTGTCCTGCCTAAACAAAACAGGAGCTTTCTCGAAATGCGTTGGAGAGGGGAAAGGGTTGAAGGACTCTATCCAAGAGGCTAAATCCTCGGCGACATGATATAAAATCGAAGCAACCGCTTCACAATCAGAAAAAGAATCATGAAAGGATGTGGCAGGTCTATATCCTAAACATGTTGCAACAGTTTCTAATTTATAGTTGGGCATGGATAATAACTGCCGAGCCATTGCTAATACATCTACATATTGTCGGGAATTAAAATCCCCACAAAACGCTTGATTCAAAAATCGCAGATCAAAATTTACGTTGTAACCAACAATGAGAGAGTCTCCGACGAATGAAAGAAACTTCTTGCTGATATCTATAATAGTCGGCGCGGATGCTACCATTTTGTTAGTAATCCCATTTATCCGGGAGGCGGCAGGGGGTATAGCACACTGAGGATTGATGTAGGTGTTATAGAAATCGACCGGTGAACCTTGAGTGTCGTATTTGATTGCAGAAAGTTGAATAATCCTATCGCTAAATGGATTTAACCCCGTCGTTTCCACATCTAGTATTACATAAGGGGAAGAATAAGGGCATGATAATACAGATGAAGTTCGCACTATAGGAGACTTTTGGCGAAATAGGAAAGAAAAGAGTCCCATTTTCATCAACCTTTTAAGTGTCCGAATCGGACACATTCATAAGTATTGATCTACCGCAAGGTTGCCATGCTTATACCAGCAGATGGCCTTGCGGACAAGATCCTCAGTAACACCGAAACGCTCCGCGAGATCCCAGACTTCTGTGCAGCCTTCGTGCGCGGCGGCCTCTAGAGCGTCCAGGGGAAGGAACTGCTCGATTTCCCACTTGTCGGCCCGGTTCTCGTGCTTTTTCTTTACATCGCAGGCCGCCCAGCGGTTATAGAAGCTGTAGGTCATACAATGACCGACCTCGTGGCCCAGGGTGGTGAACTCGTCTGCTACAGTCTCGAATTTCCACGGGTCCAGCGCGATCGCACGCCGGTCAAGCGATGGAATGAAAATCGAGAAGGACTTGGCGAAGGGCATGGTGTACCAATCTACATCAATCCCCTGGTCCACGGCATAATCATAGAGCTCATAAAGATTCATTCCTGATCTTTCTTTTTCCTCCACTGTTCGGCCTTGAACCTGGCGTATTCGTACACATCATCCCACAGGGCGTCTCTCTCCTCGGGGCTCATATCCATGTCCCCGCCAATGAATGCCGCCATGATGGCGTCACGATCCAGCTCGTCCTCGCTCTTCGGAGCGGGGGCGGGCTCTTTTTTTTCACCAGATACGAGGTATTCCACTGTAGTGCCCAGAACCTCTGCTATTTTCGGCAGCCATTTCATCGAGGCGAATGAATCCACCCGGCCCGTTTTCCATGCGCTTACGGTCTTATCCGTTGTCCCCAACTTTTCTGCAAAATCTTTTTGCCCGATTCCCTTTTCAGCGAGGACAGTAAAAACCCGAGCCCGGATTTCTTCCGTATTCATTGGGCACCTCCATATTGCACAATCTATAAATGATAGAATTAGGCACAATGCTATAATTCTATAATTTCTAGAATAATTGTTGACAGTCTATCTTTTTTGGATTATGATTTGACCACAGGTAAACCAGAGGGCGCGGCAACGCCCGGGGAACGAGATCTAAGATTGAGACTCCTGCCCACGTTTGAACTCTATGAACGCAATAACCTCTTTCTGGCCTTCCGGGGTGAGGCTATTAAACTTAACCCATAAATCAGGAGGTGGAGTGGGGGCGGGCCTTTCTTTTTTGCCCGGGGGTGGCGAAGGTGCATCAGAATGGGCATATGTTCCGTCGAATTTGACGAATCTGGACTCGTGAGCGATTTCTAAAAGTCGGTCAAGAGCTTCATCGGATCTCTTGGGAGTTGGATCTCCTACTCCATCGACAAGCCAGTTCAAGTCGCAGTGAAGTATAGAAGCGATTAGAGGGAGTTTCTGAGTAAACGAACGAGATTTTCCTTTTTTCCAGTCGGTGATTGTTTGAGGGGAAACTCCGAGATTTTCTGAAAACTCTTTTTGCGAAATACATTCTGATTCCAACAAGGAAAAGAGACGATCTCGCATATCATCAAGTATTTTGTTGGAATCGTCCAATTTTAGCACCACCCAACATATAAAAATAAAAATTAGTAATAACGCCAATAAATCGGAAATTCTCTTACAATGTATTGACAATCAGAGAATATCTGATTATGCTTTAACCACAGGTAAACCAGAGGGCGCGGCAACGCCCCAGCAGACTGGGAAGGGGGTGCTCATATGCTCACAGAGGAAGCGAATATAGGAATTACACAGGAGGCTGTCACCTGTGCAGCCAGACATTTCGTTGCCGCTCATGAAAGTGCCGCAACTGAGATACCTGTCAAATTTGGTGATATCTGTGTGGGTTGTAGGTATGCGAAAACCTGCCTAGGCGACTGGTTAAGGGCGGCGGCCCCAATTTTTGAGGCCGCCCAAGTGTTTCCAACTTTGCTCCGAAATGATCAGTGACCAGCACCATGGAGCAGCGGGCATGCCCGGCCATCTGCGCCATTTCTACTACACCCATATTCCTGTGCATGGGAACAGGCATAGGCGATTACCTTGTCGCTGGGCGGCAGTCCGCCGCCGAGCTGGATACGCTCTACGGTCACGGTAATCATTTGCTGGCTGTTTGTTTCCGGACAAAGTCCAGACACTGTCTTTCGCATGTGAAACACCTCCTTTCTCCGCCCCAATATTACCATAGGGGTGGAGAGAGGACAAGGGCGCGGCAACGCCCGGGGCAATTCGGAAAGGGGGGATAGCATGCTGACGACCCTGCTAGGAGTAGCCGCAGTTGTATGCGCGATCGGCTGGCTGAAAAATCGGCTGGCTCTGTTGAGCATCCTGTACTACATCATGTGGGCGGAACTTCCAGAGCCTAGCGACGAGGAGATCAAATACTGCGCGAAAAAAGTAGCTCAAAGGGTTCTGCACATTAAAGACCGAAGTGAGCTTTAATCGGCGTTGTGCATTACACCAGAGGTTAAACCTATCATACCACATCAAACAGTCTCGAACAACACCAAATTTAGAGGGGGTGAAGTGATGAGAATCTGCGAGCTGATGGAGCAGAGGGGCATCCAGCGCATCCAGTTGGCCGACGCCATGGGAGTGTCGCCTTCTTGCATTACCAAATGGGTGAAGGGGACGGCGCTGCCGAGTGCCGACAAGCTGCCTCGGCTGGCCGCCATCCTGGAATGCAGCATTGACGCCCTCTACGGCCGTGAGCCGCCTGGGGGTGCAAACGGGGCGGCAAACTGAGAAAGGAGTTGCTTATGATCCGTACAGAGGAGGCCGTCTGACCTCATGCTTATATTGTACCCCCAGGGAGGAGTGATTACCATGCCGCAGGACAAGCGGAATATCTACAAAATCGCCCGCGAGGCGAAGGGATTGACCCAGGAAGCAGCCGCGGAAAAACTGGGGATCTCGGACAGCTCCATCCGGGCCTATGAGACCGGCCAGCGCATCCCGCCCCCGGAGGTGGTGGACCTGATGGTCATTGCCTACGACAGCCAGCTCCTGGGTATCCAGCACCTGCGGGCCAGCGCCGACATGGCGCGGAGCATCGTGCCGGATATCCGAGAGGTGCGGCTCCCGGAGGCCATCATGGAGCTGCTGGACCGGGTATATGGCTTTGTGGATGCCCACCGGGACCGGGAGCTGCTGCGCATCGGCAAGGACGGCATTATCGACGACCAGGAGCGCCCCATCTTCGACGCCATTGTGGAGGAGCTGGGCGACTTGGTGGAGGCCGCCATGGCCGTGCGCTACGCCAAACAGGGACATCTTGAGGAGGGAGTAAAGTGAAAAAGGCAACCAAGCAGCCGCTCACGGACGAGGAGATCATGGCGTATGACAACGTGCCGATTGATGTGGCGGCCCGATACATAGGCTGGTCGTCACCCACCATCTACCGCGCCCTGCGGGAAGAGCGGGCACCCTTCGGCTTTGCCGTTTGTAGCGAGGAGACAGGGACATGGACATACAACATCAGCCCCGGCCTCCTCGTGAAGTACAAGAGGGGAGACCTGCCCACCTACCGGCTCCGGGAGCTGGAGGAGGTCATGGTGCGCCACGTCCAGGAGGCGCTGGATCTGCGGCTGGCCGGAGTGTCGGCGCTCATGGGAAAGGTGCTGAGCGCATGAGCATGATACGGCTGGAGCTCAGCAATCGGGACTATAACACCATCGCGGAAGCCCTACTGGAAAGCGCCCTGGACTGGGAGCACGCCGCGGACGAGCTTGGGCGTCTGCACCAGTTTTGCGCCCGGACAGGGGACCCGGCCTACGGGGCCAAGCTGGCCCGGTTGGACCGGGAGCAGTGCCGCCATAGGCGTCTCGCCCGGCGCAGGCGGGCCGTACTGGCGCGCCTGAAAAAACAGAAGGAGGCAGAATTATGCTGATGGATCTGGATCATGAGACCGTGTCGGCGCTAGAGTCGGCGCTGATCGTGGCAGAGGACAGCAAGATGCGAGATGCCAAGGACTGGGCCAATATCGCCGAGTCCTTGGGAGCATCGGAACAGCGCCGGGCGGCGGATAATCTGGCGGAGTTTTGCCGGGGACAGGCTGACAGCTACCACAAGGCCCTGGATGCTTTGCAGCAGGCAAAAAAGAAAGGCCCCAGCCACTTGGACACAGTGACTAGAGCCTAACGTGAAGACACTCGTATTATAGCACACAATTTTGATTTGCACAAGGGGGTGGTGCGCCGAATGAACCAGGGAAACGAACAGCCGGGGTTTTGGGCTCTGATCCCCGCCTCAGTGCGGTACGACAAGGAGCTGCCGCCAAACGCCAAGCTGCTGTATGGCGAGGTGACTGCCCTGTCGGACAAGCTGGGATACTGCTACGCCCAGAACAGCTACTTTTCCGACCTCTTCGGGCTATCCGAGCGCAGCGTGACCCGCCTGCTGTCCACACTGGTGGACCGCGGCTATCTGCGGGTTGACGTGGTACGGGACACGGCCACGCAGGAGGTCCTAGAGCGGCGGATTTATGCCATCTACAACACTGAGGGGGCAGGGGCCCCCCCTCCTGACAAAAATGTCGGGACCCCTCCTGACAATTTTGTCACCACCCCTCCCGACAAAAATGTCGGAGAGATCAATACAAGATCTGATCGTATACCCCCTATAGTCCCCCAAGGGGGACCGCCCAAAAAGAAAAAGGCCAAGAGCGTCCCCGTCTGGAAGCCGGAGCGGTTTGAAAAGTTCTGGGCGTACTATCCCCGGCATGAAGACCGGGTGAGTGCCGTCCGAGAATGGGACAGGCTCAAGCCAGGGGACGAGTTGATCGACGCCATTGCCCGGGCGCTGCTGTGGCAGACCAAGGACCCGGATTGGCCGGTACCCTACGCCTGCCGTTACCTGCGCAACCAGCGGTGGACGGACGAGCCATCCAGACCCAGGGCGCAGGGCCGACCGGCAGCCCAGCAGATGACGGGCTGGCACATGGCGATCGTTGACGGAGAGGAGGTGCTGGTGCCAGATGAATCCGGCTGATCTGACCTGGGACCCGGCGGCGGAGCAGAGTGTGCTGGGCTCCATCCTGCTGTCCCCCGCCTGCCTGCCCACAGTAGAGCGGTCACTGCGGCCCGCCGACTTCCGCCTGGCCTCTGACCGGGCCGTCTATGAAGCCGTGCTGTCCCTGGAGCGGGCGGGCGGCTCTGTCGACCCAGTAACTGTCCTTGATCAGACTGCCAAGATGGGCGCGCCAGTATCCCGGGAGTATCTCTTCGGCTTGATGGAGCTGGCTGCCACGGCGGCCAACGTGGAGGAGCACGTCCGCATCGTCCGGGAAGATGTTCTCCGCTCCGGCCTGATGGAGCTGGCCGAGACCGTAAATAGCCGGGTGACCAACCGGACGCCGGTGGCGGAGGCGCTGGCCCAGGCCCGCCAGACGCTGGACAAGCTGGAGCGTCAGGGCAGCGCTGGGAGGCTGGCCACCCCGACGGACATCCTGACCGCCTTCTACCGTCAACGGGAGGCGGTGGAAAACGGGGACGGCAAGGCATACGTCTGCACCGGCTACATGGCCCTGGACAGTCTGCTGGGCGGCGGGATGATCAACAGCGGGCTCTATCTGCTGGCCGCCCGCCCAGGTATGGGGAAGACCACCTTGGCGCTGAATATCGCCGACCGTGTGGCCAAGGCCGACCCGGTGCTCTTTATCTCGCTGGAGATGGACAGCGATCAGTTAGCTGCCAAGCGCATCTCCCGACTGACCGGAATCCCGTCCGAGCGGCTGCTTATGCAGCCGTTGACCGATGCAGAGGCCGCCCAAACGGCCCAGGCTGCCAGCCAGCTCTCTACGCTCCCCCTGTATTCAAACGAGGCCCCCACCATGACGGTGGACGATATCGGCACGCTGGCCCGGAGCATCGGCGGCCTGCGGCTGGTGGTGGTGGACTATTTCGGCAAGATCGCGCCGCCGGCAGAGCTCCGGCGGGCAGGCCGGTATGAATACACCACAGAGATCTCGGGTGCCCTGAAGAACCTGGCCCGGGCTCTGAAAATTCCGGTGCTGGTGCTGTGCCAGCTTAACCGGGAGCTGGAAAGCCGTCAGGACAAGCACCCCCAGCTTTCCGACCTGCGGGACACGGGGGCGCTGGAGCAGGACGCCGACGGGGTAATCTTCCTCTACCGGGAAGACTACTACGCCGACCCAGGCACGGTAGACCCCAACGTGCCCTCCATGTTGGAGGTCAACCTGGCCAAGAACCGGCACGGTTCTGTGGGCCGGTGCAATATGGCTTTCTCTATGGCGTCCAGCCGGGTTACTGCGCTCGCCAACCGGCCGACGAAGGCCGAGGAAGGGCCGAAACAAATGACTTTGCGGAAATGGAGGCAGCCCTATGGGAAGCGGACGGCGGCTGGAGCTGATTGAGGCGGAGTGCCGCCGGCATGCCGCCCTGGCACGGGTGGACGCGACCCGCCGGGCCGAGCATGAGGAGGTGGCGGAGGCCCTGGCGTGGGCGCTTCGCTGTCTCGGGAAGGAGGAGCCCATATGCGTATCGGTGAGGCTTACACCTTTGTCCCCGCCGCCTTCGGCGCGGAAATTGGGGGCAAGGACACAAAAACCATCCCCCGGCGGGTGACCGGGCATATTGAGTACATCAACCGGGCCCACCGCTACTTCACCGTCCGGGTGGACACCGGGCGGGGAATCCTGCGGGAGAGCTTCAAATTCTAAACTGGAAGGACGATAAACGTGAAGACAATCGCCATTGTAAACCTGAAGGGCGGCGTCGGAAAGACCGTTACCGCCGTCAATGTGGCCGCCATCCTGGCCACCGAGTACGGACAGCGGGTGCTGCTCATTGACGCAGACCCCCAGGCAAACGCCACCCAGTCCCTGCTCCCGCCAGGGGAATATAACACCTTGGCCGGGCTGCTGACCATCCCGGACGTCTACTACGACGACCTGCTGTATCACAGCAGCATCCGGGGCCTGGACGTATTGCCGGCCGACGACGAGCTGCGCAACCTGGACGTGGATCTGCTCCAGGGGGAGCGGCCCAACCTGCGGGCCATCCGTGACCTGCGGGACGCGGTGGCGGAGGATGACGCCTACGACTGCATCGTGATTGACTGCCCACCCGCGCTGTCCCCAGCCTGCGCGGCGGCCATCGCCGCCTCTACCGACGTGGTCATCCCCATCAAAGTAGACGCTTACTCGGTCCGAGGCATGAATGAGCTGACAGCCCAGATTGACCGCCTGCGGAGCATCTACCCGGACGTGCATGTGGCGGGCTGCCTGCCCACAATGTGGTACCGCTCGGACACGGTGGAGCAGGGGGAGCGGCTGCTCCAGGAGCAGGCCCCGGTCCATGTCTTTGCCAGCCACATCCGGCGCAGCCCCAAGGTGGACGAGTCCACCTGGACGGGGGAGCCGGTGGTGAGCTGGTCGCCCCGCTCCGCGGCGGCCCAGGATTACCGGGCCTTTGTAGCGGAGTTCCTGGGAGAGGAGGCCAAGTGATGGGCAAGTTTGACATCACAGCCGCATTCCAGGCCGCGGTGGGCGCCGCCGGAAATGTGTCCAAGTCGGACACATCGAGGGAGGCCATCGAGTACATCGGCCTGGACAAATTGGAGGCTGACCCGGGCAATTTTTACAGCCTGACCGGCCTGGAGGACCTGGCGGCCAACATTGAGCTTTGCGGGCTCCAGCAGCCCATCCGGGTAAGGCCGACGGAGGACGGGCGGTATGTCATCGTCTCCGGTCACCGGCGATGGTCGGCACTCAAACTCCTGCGCAGCACAGAGGGGAGCGGGGACCGATGGGCCAGCATCCCCTGCATCGTGGAGCGGGACGAGGCATCACAGGAGCTCCGGGAGCTGCGGCTGATCCTGGCCAACAGCTCCACCCGGGTGCTCTCCCCGGCGGAGGTGTCCAAACAGGCCCAGCGGGTGGAGTTGCTACTCTACCAGCTCAAGGAGCAGGGCTATGAGTTTCCCGGCCGAATGCGCGACCAGGTGGCGGCGGCCTGCCAGGTGTCCGCCCCCAAGCTGGCCCGGCTCAAGGTCATCCGGGAGAGGCTGATACCCGCGTACCTGGAGGTATTCGACCGGAACAAGCTCCCGGAGCAGACGGCCTACGTCCTGGCACGGATGGAGACTGCTCTCCAGGAGCGGCTGGCGAACATGCTGCCGAACCTGCCCACCGGGAGCCGGGCGGAGGAACTGCTGGAGCTGGCCAAGGCCGGTACAGACTGGCGGCCAGCCTTCTCCTGCCCCGACGGCAGCCCCTGCAAGCGGGGAGACGCGTTCCTACGGCATGATTTGGACTGCTTCTGCGGCGAATTGTGCAAGGGCGAAACCTGCTGCCTCCGGTGTCCCAAGGCCAAGACAGCATATTATGCCTGTGAGCGCATGTGCTCCAAGGCCAAGGCCGCCCGGAAGTTACAACGAGAAGAGGATGAGGCTATAGCGGCCAAGCGCGAGGCGGAGATCCAGGCGAAAATCCGGGAAAATGTGCAGCTCCGGGCCAAGAGGCTTGCCGCAGCAGCCGATGCCGCTGGGTTAGACGATAATTCCCCCATCTACATCTCAGACTATGGCCGGAGCATGACGGCGGGAAAACTGCGGGAATGGGCCGCGGGCCAGTTCGCGGAAGATGATAGGCTGTATCCCAGCACTCTGAGCCCCAAAGACTACAGCGACCCTGCCAGGCTTGCCGAGGAGCTGGGGTGCTCCACGGACTACCTGTTGGGCGTCACGGATCATTTGACGTCGGCGGCCCTGTCCACGGCTACAGATCTGGAGGCGGACGGCCCCTGGCGCTGGTGGCCGGAGCAGCCGCAGGAGAGCGGCCTTTACTGGTGCATCACGGGCCCTATGTCCCACGGTGGTAGTCTCTACTGGTGGAACGCCGAGGAGGAGCAGTGGGAGCACCCGGCCATGGCCTTCCGGATGTCCCCAACCGTGACCCTTTGGATGAAGTGTCCCCAGTTGCCAGAGAGCATGAGCTGGGAGAGACAGGAGGTACAAGATGGCGAAAAGTAAGAAACCACACCGCCGCCCCGGGCCGGGCAAGCCCCAGGGCGCGACCTATGCCCAGGTGCTGGCCCACAAGGCGGCCGTCCGAAAGGGGCTGGAGCAGGCCGCCCGGGACGCCACGGTGCAGGTACAGGCGGATACCCATACCCAGCGGGCCATGTGGTTGATGGTGTGCTCCATCGCCGACGCCTACGGCTTCGGGCCGAAACAGATGCAAAAGTTTTTCTCTGCTCTCCAGGACAACACGGACGAGCTGGAGCGGATGCGGGCTGAGGTGGACGAGGAATACGCCTTTGAAAAGCTCCGCCAGAAGGCCCAGGCTGTTACCGGTATGGAGGTACATTACCTCTATGAGCAGGAGGCTCTGTTGGCAGAGATGCGGGCGGCCAAGGATGGGGTGTCAGCCCATGAGTAAGCGGATAATCCAAACCACACCCAGCGGCGAGTGGGGCATCCCCGGTGTGGATCTGGCAACCCTGCCGCCCAGGGTGTACGGGGCGCTCTGCAAACTCAAGGACATGGAGGCGTTGCTGGAGGTCATCAACTCTCCAACCGCTCGGGCGTGGGAGCGGGACGACGCCATCGAGCAGTTAATCCGTATGGGCAAGTAAAGAGCCGGAGGTGGAGAAGTGAAAATGAAAGTACCTCCAGAATTCGAGAGCGTTTTCCAGAGTGTCGAGTTGACGGAACGCGAAATCGGATTTTTGACCTGGCTGGCGGGATGGGATAGCCGCACGGTTGAGAATCTTAAATCGCTGATTCAGAAAATCCGGGCCACACGAGTAATCGGTAATGCCCTCCAGACCAGCAACGAGTCGCTGGCACCATCGGCCAGTCGCCCGCCGGAGGTATCGCCATGAGACACCAGTACACCCGCCAGGAGCTGGAATCCATCACCCAGGAGACCGCAATCTACATTGAGGGATCAGGCATAGCGCAACTCCAATGGGGCGGTTTGGAGATTGCTCAGGGCGTGAAGGACGGGTACCTATACTGCAAGCACATCAAGCCGTTTGCGATGGATTTGTACGGCCAATACTGGACGGCCTTTGATGGGCTTCCGGAGGAGAGCACCGCATTGGGCCAGGAGACCAACGCCGACCGCATCCGGGCCATAAGCGACGAGGAACTGGCAACCATGCTCAACCGCTTTGCGGAGGGCGAGGATGCGCCTCGCTATTGCAGAAACCTGCCGGAGTGTGACGCAGACATGGAAGCAGACAGCCTGATCCCATTGGAGCGATGCCAAGCGTGCCTGCTCCACTGGCTGCAACAGCCGGCGGAGGGAGATGTGAGCGGTGCACGATAATATCGTAGACATCAATGCCTATCGGCGGGATTGCAGCAACTGCCTCTGGCATGATGATGCCCACAGGGCATGTAAGCGCCCAGGCGGCTGGGAGTGGGACAGGAAGTTTACCCGCTGCATCTCATTCCGGTGGCGGAACAGTCCGCCGGGGAGAAGGAAAGGAGAAACTCAACATGAAAAATAAGGACCTGCGGAGATTGCGCTGTCTGGTGAAGGCGCAGACCTTGTGGCACCTGGAGCGGCTGGCCTATCTGGACGGGTGCGGTGATGTGGGCCGTATGGTAGACAAGTTGACCCGGGACAAGGTGCTGGCCCTCCGCCAGTCTGCCGTCGGGCCATGGGCGGGCCGCTACGTGGCCCGGGCCAAGCGGGTGGACTGATGGCCGAGGGGCCGTGGTATTGCACATGCCAGAGGGCGGGGCCCCTGGTCAAAGAGTGCCGGGCGATTCGTCCCCGGCTGGCCCGCACGGACTCCAGGGAGGACCGGCGGGATAAAAATGAGATCATCCGCTCACCGCACTCAGCGGTGTGCCGGAGTCAGGCCGACCGGCTGGAGCTGAGGCTTGCGCTGTTTGGCTTTGAGGGTACACATTACACGCTCACCTATGATTCAGTCCATCTTCCACGGACCTTTCGGGAGGCCATGGCCACCAAGCGGGCCTTCATGGCCCGGGCACGACGATTCAATGAGGGGAAGCCGTTTGACTGGATTGCCTGCGTGGAGGGACTGCACGGAGACCACCGCTACCACATCCACCTGGTCCTGCGGTACAGTGATTTCCCGCCGGCTGTGGTACGCCACCTGTGGCGGGCCGGGGAAGTGGACGACGAGCCGGTGCTCATGCCCACCGGAGGCTATCGCCGGCTGGCAGAGTATCTGACAAAGGAGCGCACCGACGGCATCATCATCCCCATCGGGCGGCGGCCGTGGAACTGCTCCAGGAGCTTGTCCCAGCAGTTGCCTCCGCCGGAGCGATGGAGGGATGAGAGCGGCATCATCGACATACCGGACGATGTGCTGTGGGCCAGGCGAGGCGAGCGGTCCAACTCGTTCGGGGCATACGCATACGCCAGCTACATACAAAGCAATTCTTTTTTTAATTTGTCGCGCGCGCCCGCGTGCGCGCCCGCGCGCATTCAATCTTGAAATCTAGTGGAACAATAGACACACGGAGGCGAAAACCGTTGCAAGGAACCCGAGAAAGTGATAAACTACATGTGAGGGACGGGTGGGTCACCTGCCCCGTCTGCCGGAGAAACAGGCATCTGCTCCGGATCGGAGCCGATACTGAGGCAACAGCACTTCCGGTCTATTGCCGGGATTGCAAGACCGAGATCATCGTGGATATTTCCAGAGGCCAGTGCGTAGAACGCCGGAGCCCGACATGATCCCATTGTGGGACGTGGTCGGACTTCGGCGTTTTTGTTTGCCCGTGTGGAGGTGATAGCCCATGCCAAACAGACCGCTCCGGCCTTGCCGGTACCCCGGATGTGGCCGGCTGGTGAGCTCGGGATACTGCCCCGAGCACAAGCCCCTGAAAGCGGCCCGCCGTGTGTCCGCCCAGTGGCACGGTTGGTACAACCTGCCGGTCTGGACCAAACAACTCCGACCGAACCAGCTCATGCGAGAGCCGTTCTGCCGGGAGTGCGCCAGGCATGGCAAGCGGGTTCAGGCCACGGTAGTGGATCACATCACGCCGTTCCGTGGGGACTGGGCCCTGTTCATCGACCCGGCCAACCACGAGTCGCTGTGTGAGACCTGTCACAACCGGAAGACCGCCAAAGAGATGGCCGCAGAACGGCGAAAAAACGGCCGCTAAACTCGGCGGCTTGTCCCTGACAGGGCCGGGACGCTTGGGCGCAGGCGCATGGGCGGGGGTACCCGTGGGCACGCGCAGGGTCAAGCCTTCGGCTTGACAACACACCTCCCCCCCGCCCTGGAAAAGTTTAGGGCAAAGGACTCAAGACCGCATGGCCTGGTGCATGCAGCAGATTCTCCCCACGGGGATGCTGGGGCCGGCGGCTCCGAGAAAACGGCCTACAGGCACCCGGCGGGCCCCATTGGCCGGCGGAAAATGTGTCCAAGTTGGACACCGACAAGGGAGTGAGAACAATGGCTGGAAAACGGCAGCCCACCGACATCGTGAAGGCCAACGGCCGCAAGCATCTGAGCCAGGCGGAGGAGGACGCCCGGCGGGACCGTGAGGTTCATGTCCCCTCGCCAGAGCAGGCTGTGCCGCCCCGGTGGCTGGGGAAGAAGTTCCACAAGGAGTTCCGGGAGATCGGCGAGATCCTGCGGACGGCCGGGCTGTATACAGAGCTGGACCGGGATGTGCTGGGCCAATTCCTGGTGGCCAGGGAACGCTGGGTACGGGCCGATAAGCTGGCCTCTGCCGCCATCCGGAAAAAGGACGAGAAGCTGGCCCGAGAGTGGACGGGTGTGCAGGGGTCCTACTTCAAGCAGTGCCGCCAGTGCGCCGAGGCTATGGGCCTGTCCATCACCTCGCGCTGCCGCCTGGTGGTACCGGAGGTGATGGTCAACGCGGCCAGGACCGAGGGTGACGAAGACGAGTTTACTCAGCTCCTGAAGAAACGCCAGGAGGCGGCGCTGGCCGGGGCATGATCCAGTATGACAAGACCGCCGGGCAGTTTGTCTGCGACTTTGTGGAGCGCCTGCCTACCACAGACACGGGTAAGCCCTTCCACCTCTACCGGTGGCAGCGGGAGACGCTGATGGAGTTCTATTCCACGATGGAGTGGGACAGCGAGTCGGACCGGCTTCTGAGACGATACCAGTATCTCTTTCTGGAGATCCCCAAAAAGAACGGTAAGAGCGAGCTGTCCGCCGCTCTGGGAATCTACCACCTGTTTGGGGACGGGGAACTGAACGCGGAGGTCTATATCTGCGCCGCGGACAAGGACAACGCAAGTATTGTGTTCCGGGCGGCGGTGTTCATGCTGGAGACCGCCCCCTGGACGGCCAGAATGATCGCCCGCGGGGAACTGAAGATCATCCGGTCCCAGAAAAAGATCGAGTACCGGCGGCAGGTGAAGGCGGAGAACGGCGGCCTGCGCTGGGTTGTCGTGGGGCTGATGCAGGTGCTCTCCTCGGAGTCCTATTCCAAGCACGGTTACAAGCCCAGCTGCGTGATCTTCGACGAGCTCCACGCCCAGCCTGACAGGAAGCTGTGGGACGTGATGACCGGCGCGGCCGGCGCCGCCCACACTCAGCCTGTGTGGCTGGTGCTGACCACTGCCGGCGATGACCCGGACCGTGGCAGCATCGGCTGGGAGATCCATGAGAAGGCCGTGGCCATCCGGGACGCCCGGCGGCTGAGAACCATCGAGGCCGAGGGCGGAGACCCCAGGCAGATCCTGTCCCTGCGGCATACCGCCGACGAGGATCTGGAGCAGGCCAAGGCCACGCTGCTGGCCAAAGACGAGAGCAACTGGCTTCCCGTGCTGTACGGACTGACCGCCATGTTCGGGGATGACTCGGACGACCTGGACCAGGTGGACATCTGGGACGAGGCGCTGTGGTACCAGTGCAATCCTTCCCTAGGCGAGCACCTGACCCTGCGGGCTCTGCGGCTGGAGGCTCAGGCAGCCAAAAAAAGCGAAGCGGCGGAAAAGTTGTTCCGCTGGCTGCGGCTCAACCAGTGGATCTCCACCAAGGCGGTGAGCTGGATTCCACTGACACTGTATGACAAGACCCAATGGAACCGGCCGGAGTGGCGAAACCTGAAAGCCCTGGACCGGCGCCGCGCGGTACGGGAGTTCCTGCGGGGGAAGCGGTGCTATGGCGGGCTGGACCTGTCCAAGAGTACCGACCTGACGGCCTTTGTGCTGATCTTCCCTCCCCAGCCAGGGCTGGACACCTGGGTGACCCTGTTCTGGGCCTGGCGGCCGGAGGAGGGCGTGGACGAGGCGGAGAAGCACGACCACAGCCATTACCGGGACTGGGAGCGGGCCGGCTTCGTGGAGCTGTGCGAGGGAGACATCGTGGACTACAGCCGGGTGGAGGAGGTCATCCGTGAGGCGGCCGCCATGTTCCGCCTTGAGCTCCTGGGCCTGGACGCCGCCATGGCGTGGACTCTCTCTCAGCGGCTGATGACGGCTGGACAGAGAGGGAAACCGCTGGAGCTGGTGACCATCCCACAGACCATGCTGGGGATGTCCCCCGCCACCAAGAAGCTGGAACTGCTGATCCGGGAACACAAAATGCTCCATGAGCACAACACCTGCGCCCGGTATTGCTTTGGCAACGTGCGGTGTGCGGTGGACGGCAATGAGAACATGAAGCCCATGAAAAACCAGAGCCGCGGCCGCATCGACATCACGGTGGCCTGGATCATCGCCATGGCGGCTGCCATGCTGAAGGAGCAGCAGAAGCCGGACCTGGCCGAGGTAATGCGGACGAGAAACTATCACCTGTAGGCCGATGGCCGGAGAGGAGGAGACATGAAGAATCTTGTGAACTGCCTGGCAAAGCACCTGGGCGAGCTGGTGCTGGTGGGCGGCGCCGCCGTGGTGGCGGTGGGGGCAGGAATGATCTATCTGCCCGCGGGCCTGATCACCGGGGGCAGCCTGGCCATCGCCGGCGCGGTGCTGTCCCTGTGGGGAGCGGGTGAGGAGAAATGAGCCTGCGGAAAGGACTGGCGCGGGCCGGGAAGTCGAGTGCCGTTCGGAAAGGGCTGGCCGGCGTCGGCCGGCTCCTGACCCTGGATAACCCGGAGGGCTGGCTGAGCGGTGAGGAGCTGGTCGGTCTGAGCCGGGATCGGGCCATGAAGATCTCCACAGTCAACCGGTGCGTGGAGCTACTGTCCACCTCCATGGCGGTGCTGCCTGTCTACATTATGGAGGAGGGAACCAAGAAGCGGATGCCGGATCACCATCTGGGCCGGGTGCTGTGGGAGCGGCCCAACGAGGCCATGACCCCCTTCGACTTCCGGCGGCTGCTGATGTGCAACGAGCTCCTCCGGGGAAACGCCTACGCCTGGATCTACCGGGATGCCGGGAGCGGCCTGCCCATGGAACTGATCCCCCTGCCTCCGGACTATGTGTCCATGCACCTGGACCTGTCCGGCAAGGTGTGGTACCTCTTCACCCATCCGGTCACCGGCGAGGTGACCCGCATCCGGTGCGAGGATATGCTGCACTACAAGGCATATTCGGAGGACGGCCTGGAGGGGATCAGCGTACTGCGCCGGGCCTCCCTGACCCTGGACACTGCCCGGGCGGCCCAGCTGTATGAGAACAGCATCTGGCGCAACGGCGGCCAGCCCAGCGGCATCCTGACCACGGAGACGGACCTGGGCGACGAGTACGAGGTGGAGCTGGAGGACGGCACCACGGTGAAGATAGATCCCAAGGACCAGCTGAGGCAGTCCTGGGAGGCGATCCACAGCGGGCCGGGCAATGCCTTCAAGGTGGCGATCCTGGACATGGGCCTGAAGTATCAGCCCATCTCCATGAACAACACCGACGCCCAGTTCGTGGAGAGCAGCGAGATCCGGGTGGCGGATGTGTGCCGGTTCTTCGGGGTGCCCCTGCACCTGGCTTACGCCGGCAAGCAGAGCTACCAGAGCAACGAGCAGAACGGCATCGAGTACGTGACCTATACCCTGATGGGCTACGACACCCAATGGGGCCAGGAGGACACCTACAAGCTGCTGCTCCCAGGAGAGCGGGCCAAAGGGCTGCGGATCAAACGGGAGATGAAGGTATTCCTGCGGGGTGATACCACTGCACAGGCGGCTTGGCTCAAGGCCATGCGGGAGGTTGGTGCCTACTGCTCGGACGAGATCCGGGCGCTGGACGACCTTCCGGCTATCCCTGGTGGCCAGGAATACTACTCCAGCTTGAACTATGTTCCCCTGGAACTGTGGCGCATCCTGAGTATCATCCGCGCACTGGGAAAGACAGCGGGTGGTATCCCGGGGGAGCCGCCGCTGGAAGAAAAACCAGGTGGACAAGGAACCCCACCGGCATAGGAAGGAGAGAAGCCGAATGAATGAGATCCTGAAGGCCGCTGTGGTACAGCAGCAGGCGGTAGGGCCGGAGGAGTTGGCCCTCATCAATAAGCAGAGTCTGAGGGAGCTGGCGGCGGATGAGGTGTTCACCTTCCGGCTGGCGGCTTGTGATGACCAGGTGGACCGGGATAATGAGCGGTTTACCCTGGCGGCCCTGGAGGGCCTGGCTCCCCTGTTTGTGGGGCGGCCGGTGCTGATGGACCACAAGTGGTCCGCCGGTACCCAGACCGCCCGGATCTACGCCGCCGGCGTGGAGGAAGCGGAGAGCGTCCACCGGCTGGTCCTGCGGTGCTATATGCCCCGGACAGAGCAGACGGCGTCCACCATCACCGCCATTGAGAGCGGCATCCTGCGGGAGTGCAGTGTGGGCTGTGCGGTGGAGCGGGCGCTCTGCTCCATCTGCGGAGCCGACCAGGTACAGGCATGTTGCCAGCACTGGCCAGGCCGGGAGTATGACGGCAGGTTGTGCGTGATGGAATTGGATGGGGCAAAGGACGCCTATGAGGTGTCCCTCCTGCCCGTCCCAGCCCAGCCGGGCGCCGGTATCGTGAAAAGCAAGCGGTACGGCGGCCAGGAGTCCCCCGAGGATGCCGGGGATGACGAGGTGTTTCAACTGGCGGCAGCCAGACAGGAACAGGAAAACATGAGATATGGAGGAACAGAGCTATGACGTATCAGGAATATCTGGAGCTGAAGGCCAAGCGGGCCGGGAAGCTGAAGGAGGGCGAGGCCCTGCTGGCCAAGAAGGACTTTGACGGCCACAAGGCCCTGATGGGCGAAGTGTCCAAGATGAACCAGGAGCTGGACGCCGCTGAAGCCCAGCTGGCCGAGGAGGGCCGCTTTGCCGAGGACGACGAGGGCATGAAGCTGCGCAGCAAGGCATTCCAGGCCAAGAATGAAGAGAAGGCCAAGGGCGCGGCCATCGACGAGATCCGCCGGAGCAACGAGTATGCCACTGCTTTCGCCAAGGCCCTGCGCAATGGGGTAAAGGTCAACAAGGTATGGGGTATGGAGGGCTACGAACCCCTGGCCAAGGCTTTGACTGAGACCGGCGGCTCCCCTGAAGGGGCGGACGGCGGCTTCCTGGTACCCCAGGACTTTGACAACATGATCCACGAATACGAGAAGGAGTATGTGGATCTGAGCCAGTTCTTCGCGGTGGAAAATGTACGCAGCCTGAGCGGCTGGCGGGCCGTGGAGCAGGGCAAGCGCAAGCCTCTGCCCAAGATTGCGGAGATGGGCACCATCGGCAAGGACGACCAGCCCAAGTTCTCCAAGGTCACCTATACGGTGGATAAGTATGGAGACCGGCTGCCCGTCTCCTCCGAGCTGCTCAGCGACAATACCGCCGGCCTGCTCCGCTATCTGGCCGGCTGGTTCGGGCCCAAGTACATCCTGACCAAGAACACCCTGCTGCTGGAACTGCTAAAGGGGCTGGAGACCGAAGTACCCCTCACGGCAGGCAAGGAGGCCAAGGAGCTGCGCATGGCCATGATTACCAAACTTAACACGGCCCACAGTATGGTGGCCACCCTGTTGACCAACCAGAACGGCTATGCCGAGATGGACAGTTGGGAGGATAAGAACGGGCGGTCTCTGCTGGTGCCCAACCCCGCGGACCCCAATGTGTACCGCCTGAGCGGGCGCCGGGTGGTTTACGGCGACAACGACCTGATTCCCGACGAGGACACCAAGCACCCCATCTATGTGGGTAGCTTCAAGGCCCTGGGCACCCTGTTTGTCCGGAAGGGCATTGAAGTGGCGGCCACCGACGTGGGCGGCGACGCCTGGGCCACTGACAGCTACGAGATCCGCGGCCTGTGCCGCCTGGATGCGGTGGCTATGGACAAGGCGGCGGCCTTCAAGGCCACGATCGCTGAGGCGGGGGGCTAACCTATGGCGCTGAGTGAGGCGCGGCGGGCCAGCCTGCTGGCCTACTGCCGCATCGAGGAGCCAACCGCGGAGGAGCTGCTCACCCTGGAGGGGCTGTACGACGCGGCGGTGGGCTACCTGGAGCAGGCGGGGGTGTCTGAGCCGGAGGAGGGCACCCCCCGCCGGGCCCAGTACGACCTGTGCGTCAACTTCATGGTGTTGCGGGACTTCGACTTGCGGGAGGCCACGATAACCGGCACGATTGTCAATGACAACCCGGCCTTCCGGCGCCTGCTCACCCAGCTCAAGCTGACGGAGCCGGATGTGTCCAAGTTGGACACATCCGGGGCTGGGGAGGTGTGAGGCAATGGCAGATTACATCGATGCCGGGAAGCTGAATCAGCCGGTTCAGGTGCTGGAGCTGCGGGAGACCGCGCCCGGCGTATGGGAGTGGGTGCCCGCCCGGCGGACCTGGGCCTCCATCACGTTACAGCCGAAAACCAACCTGTTTTCCAAGGTGGGCATCGGGGCCAGGAACGCCGCCGTGATCGTGCGGCGGCAGCCCCTCACCCTCCACCACGCCCTCCGCTGGGGTGATACCCACCTGTTTTTGACCTCGATCACGCCCATGGGCCGCAACCACCTGGAGGTGGACGCGGCGGTGGTCAGGGTGGAGACGGTGCGGCAGATGGCGGAGCGGGACACAGTGGTACAGACCTTTCCGGGGGTGCTCACCGAGAAGTATGTCCGGCACGGCCAGGAGTGGCCCATGTCAGTCAACGAGCTGGGGCTGGTTCTGGTGACGCCCAAGGCCGTCACCCTCCCGCCCGGCGGGCTCGTAGAGGCTCGTGGGGCGCTGTGGGAGATCCTGGCGCCCCACGAGCTGGATGAATTTAAAAACGAGTATGAGATCGGAAGGACGGTGGACCTGTGAGCAGCACGGCGCGTATGGACCGGGCGCGGCTGGAGCAGTTCAACCGCTTTTGGGAGGAGCTCCTCCAGGCAGTGCCGGACGCACGGCGGCAGGCGGTGGAAGAGGCCGGCGCGGCCGTCCAGAGGGAGCTCAACACGCAGATCGGCGCGGCGGAGCTGGCCGATGGGGCCAAGGGCACCGTGCGCACCTGGCAGGAGCTGCGGGTGGGTAGCAAGGGCGGCTATGCGGCCCTCTCTCCCGGGAAAGGGACGGCCCAGCCCAGGGTGGGGGAAACGCAGCATACCTGGAAGGGAAAGCCCGTGTCCAAAAAGCAGGTCACCCGGTGGCTGGAGCGGGGGCACGGCACCCGCAGGCCGGCGGCCGGAAGCAGCCGGTCGTGGAACCAGGCGGGGCGGGCCGGAGTCGCGCGGGCCTCGGCCGCCGGATATGTCAAGGGCCGGCAATTCTATAGCTGGACAAAAATGAAGGCGCTGGAGCTCGCGCTGAAAGCGGCGGACCGGGTGCTGAGCCGGATTGCGGATGAGGTGGATTATTGAGATGCTTACAACCAATACGCTGATGAACGCCGTGGAGGCGGAGCTGAAGCGCCTCTATCCGGGAGAGCCGGTCTACTATGACGAGCTTCCCAAGGACTTCCGGCGGCCCTCCTTTACCCTGGAGTGCCAGAAGGCGGAGCAATCCGATGTCAACATCGGACTGGTACGCCGCAGCGTGACACTTCTAGTCACTTGCTATGTGGAGGCGGACGCCTACCATGACAGCAGCCGGAAGGCGCTGAACCAGCGGCAGGACACAGTGATGGGCCTGTTTGCCCAAGGTTTTTTCCAGGTGGAGGACCGGGCCCTGACGGTGCAGGCAAACCGTGGACTTGGGAACCCGGACTTTGCCGAGGTGAGCGCCGTATTCCAGTGGGTGGATGCCCGGCCGGGCTATCAGGACCCGGAGGCGGCGGACACCCCCAAGATGGAGCACTTTGCAATCAAACGAACTGCGCTTTGACGCAAGAGAGGATGATACGATGGCGACGACAATCGGGCTACCCAGCCTGACGATTACCTTCCAGGCGGCCGCCCAGCAGGCGGCCAACCGGAGCAAGAAGGGCTATGTGGGCGTATTTGTACGGGATGCCAAGGCCCAGGGCGTCCACCAGCTTTCCAGCGCGGCGCTGATCCCCGCTGAGCTGGGGCAGGAAAACCAGAATTACATCAGGAGGGCGTTCACCGGCAGCGACCGGGGCGGCCCCAGCAAGGTGGTGGTAGTGGTCATCGCCACGGGTACGGAGGATACCACCGCCCTGGAGGCGGGTCTCAAGAGCATTGAGGGGCTGACGCTGGACTACCTGGCCGGGCCGCCCGACGCGACGGCCGCCGAGCTGACGGCGCTGGAGAAGTGGGTCAAGGACCGGAGGGCGGCCTACTTCACCGAGAAGCTGGTGGAGCCCAACGCCGCCAAGGCCCCGGACGACATGGGGATCATCGACTTCGCCGAGACCGACGGGGCCATTGCGGAGGGGGAAACCACCTACACCGCCGGGGAGTACGCCAGCCGGATCGCGGGCGTGCTGGCGGGCATCCCCGCGGGCATGTCGGCCACCTACGCCCCCCTGACGGAGCTGACCGCCGTGACGCCCCGCTCCACACAGGAACAGGAGGCGGCCATCAAAGCGGGCAAGCTCATCCTGATCCACGACGGCGTCAAGGCCAAGATCGCCCGGGGCGTCAACTCCCTGACCACCATCCCCGCCACGGGGAAGGCGGACTGGAGCAAGATCAAGATCGTGGAGGGGATGGACCTCCTCACCTACTATCTGCGCACCACCATCCAGGACGAGTATGTGGGCCGGTACGCCAACACCTACGACAACAAGTGCGTCCTGGTGACCGCCATCCAGACCTTCCTGGCCGAGCTGGAGGGCCAGGGGGTGCTCTCCTCCGGGGAGAGCTGGGCGGAGCTCGACGTGGAGGCTCAAGAAAAGTGGATGCGCTCCCAGGGCATTGAGACGGCGGATATGACCGCGCAGGAAATCAGGGAGTATCAGACCGGGAGCTGGGTCTTTGTCCGGGTGGGCGGCCGCTTCGTGGACGCCATGGAGGACTTCCAGCTCTCCGTGGACAACCTGTAGCACCGCCCGGGGCGCGAAAAGGCCGGGGATTACTCCCCGGCCTCCCGCTCCATGCGCTGTTCAATGGCTTTGTTGATATAGGCGTTGACGCTTTCGCCCTGGGCATCCGCTTTCGCCTGGATGACCTCTTTTCGCCCCTTTGGCATGGTGAGGTTTACCCGATCATAGGTGCGGGCTATATAGTCGTTCTGCCACTTGGCCTTTCGTTCCGCCAAAGTACCACCTCCCAAACCTAGTATACTATGCCGCAGTTTATTGCGCAACGTAGCAAAATGCACGAAATACGTTGCGTAATGTTGTGGAGGGTGTCAGTTGAAATACGTTGCGCAACGTAGTATACTGGCATTGTCAAGGGGGACAACCCCAAGACAAATAAAAGCCGCCCGTGGCACCGGGCGGCGGAAGGAGGCGAGGGCATGCGGTTCCAGAACGGGACGTGGAGTTGCGGCGGAAAGTCCTTCTCCACACTGCATGAGGCGCTGTTAAGCGTCTGGCCGAAGTAATGGCCGGGGGCCGGGGAGACCCGGCCCCACCCTAAAACTCGTCTCCGGGGCTATTATAGCACGGCAGGCAACGGAAAAGCAACAGGAGGGTTTTATCATGGTGGATTCGGCGAAAGGGAAAGCGGAGGACGTGCGGGCCGGGTTTGATACGCTGCGGGTTCTCGTGGACGCGGTGGACACCCAGTTGGGATTTTTCATCCGGGAGAAGGGGATGTTCGGCCCTTACCGTGAGCTTATCCGGTCTCATGCGCTGGATATCCAGACCATGCTCGGTGTGATTCTTCATGAGGTCTGTGACATGGAGAAGGAGCAGGGCGAGCTGGTGCGAATGCTTATACATCAGAGGACAGAAACAGAAGAGGACACATAACCCATGGAAGCCGGCGGAGGAGGCCGGAGATTATGAAGGAAATGCAGATTTTTGAGAACCAGGAGTTCGGGGCGGTGCGCACCGTCGAACTCGACGGGGAGCCCTGGCTGGTGGGCAAGGATGTGGCCCAGGCGCTGGGGTACAGCGATACTGACCAGGCGCTTAGAAAGCATGTTGACGAAGAGGACAAAAAAATTCTAACCCGTCAAAACGACGGGTTAGCCGGGGGGGCGGGAAACGCGACCTTTGATATTCCAAACCGGGGTATGACCATCATCAACGAATCGGGCCTGTATTCCCTGGTGCTGTCCAGCAAGCTGCCGGGGGCGAAGAAGTTCCGGCGGTGGGTGACGGCAGAGGTGCTGCCCGCCATCCGGAAGCACGGGGTGTACATGACGCCCCACACACTGGAACAGGCGCTTTTAAGCCCGGACTTCCTGCTGCGGCTGGCCCAGCGGCTGAAGGAGGAGCAGGAGGGGCGCAGGGTGGCGGAGCGGGACCGGGCCCTCCTGGCCAGGGAGCTGGCGGTTCAGCAGCCCAAAATCGACTACTTCAACGAGCTGGTGGAGCGGAACCTGCTTCTGAGCCTGCGGGAGACGGCAAAGCTGTTGAGCGTGGGGGAAAAGGCATTCATCCGCTGGCTGCTGGAAAACCGGTACCTGTTCCGGGGGAAGAGCGGGAAACTGCTGCCCTATGCCACGCGGCCCAACAACGAATGCTTCGAGGTAAAGGAATGGTTTGACCGGGAAACGGGAAAGGGAGGCGTGCAGACGCTGGTGACGCCGCGGGGGCGGGAGACCTTCCGCCTGCTGCTGGAAGGGAAGCCGGAGAGCGGGCTTTGGAGTTTCCCGGGCGGGGGTAGCATCCCGCTGCCACCGGAAATGACGGAGGAGGAAGCCAGACGGGCCGAGGAGTGGTATCTGACCGGATATTTCAAACAGGCAGACAGGGAACCGAACCGGCAGACGGCCGGATAAAGGACAGAAAGGACGGATTTCTATGGCAAGAACCATTGACAGCGCCAGGCGGGTCATTTCGGGCACCTGGGGCGAGCTGTGGATCGACGGGGAGAAGGTGGCGGAGGTCTCCGCCTGTCAGGCCAAGGTGGCGCTGAACAAGGAGACCGTCAACCTGTGCGGCCGGTTCATGACCACCCACAAGGCCATGAACGCCAGCGGCACCGGGAGCCTGACGCTGCACAAGGTGGACTCCGGCTTCGCCCAGAGGATGGAGGGCATCAAGCGCGGCGTGGACCGGCGCTTCACGGTGATCTCCAAGCTGCGGGACCCGGACAGCTACGGCGCGGAGCGGGTGGCCCTCTACGACGTCAGCTTCGACGACCTGACCCTGGCCGACTGGCAGGCCGCCGCTATAGGCTCGGTGACCGCCCCCTTCACCTTCAGCGACTACGAATACCTGGATCAGATTGAGGTGCAGTGACATGGAAGAGAAAAGGACGGATTTGTTGGCGCTTCTGCTGAGGCCGGAGCTGCCCAATGTGCAGAAGGAGCTGCCCACGGCAGAGTACCGCGTCAAGCGGCTGAGCGAGGCGCTGGGCACGGACGTGGTATTCAAGCTGAGGGCGCTGCCCTACGGAAAGGTAAAAAGCATCCGGGATTCGGTGGCGGGCGACCCAATGCTGGATATCCTGCTGGCCGGCTGTGTGGAACCCGACCTGAAGGCGAAGGAGCTGAAGGAGAAGTACGGCGGAGCCACCCCGGCCGAGACGGTGAAGGCCATGCTGCTGCCGGGCGAGATCGAGGATCTCAGCCGGGCGGTGGAGCGGCTGTGCGGGTTCCGCCGCATCACCATTGATGAAGTAAAAAACGCCTGACGGAGGGCGGCGACACAGAGCTGGAGCTGGTTTACTACCTGTTCCACAAGCATCACTGGACACCGGAGATGTACTACGGCATGGGCCAGGGAGGCCGGGATCTGACTCTGGCGTTCGCCCTCCATGAGCTGGAAAAGGGGAGGGAACCCAGATAGAACGGCGGGCGGCCACGAGGGCCGCCCCTACGGTCGTGCGCCCAACCCGGAGCATGACAGAAAGCGGGAACGCGGGCCGATGTGGGCAGAAGGTGAATTGCCCCAAGGGGGCAAGAGAGACCGCCCTGGGGCGTCGGCCCCTACGGCCGTGGAGCCAACCCGGAGTGTGACACGGAGAGGCATGGACACAAACGAAAACGCCGCCCCCGGAAGGGGGCGGCGGAGGGGCTATACCTTGGGCGGGATGCTGGCCCACACGGCCCACGCGATACAGGCCAGGGCGAGGGGCAGAAAGACGGCCTGGTATCCAGGGCCAAGGAAAGGGGCAAGGGTGAAGGAGAATACGAGCATGCCTGCCGCAGCCAGCCAGACCAGCCACAGCAGGCCGCGGCTGGTCGCCCGGAACCGGTAGGAGAAGGTATTCATGCGGGCGTTGAGCGCCTCCAGCTCGGCGGTCTTTTCGTTCAACTGGCGCTCCAGCTCGGCGAGGAAAGCGCCCTCCGGCGCGCCTGCGTCGGCATCCCGCTGGGAGTGGGGGCCAATGGATACAACGGCGTCCAAAAGGGTGTCAAGCTCTGCTGCAAGCTGCGCGCGGCGTTCCTCCGGCGTCATGGAAGCCCTCCCCCTTTCTATTTGCAGTTCGATTATAGCATACCAGGCAGGAAAGTCAACAGGAGGTGAGGATATGGCGGAAGAAGTGGGCATTGTCATGACACTGTACGACCGGGTGAGCCCAACGCTGAAAAGCATTGCCGGGAGCAGCAGGGCGTTTGACAAAAGCCTGGACGAGCTGGAGGCCAGCCTGAAGGCGTATGACAAGGCACAGACCGAGCTGGTCGGCCACTCCGCAAATCTGAAAAAGGCGATCGCCGAGACGGATGTAAAGGTCAGGGAGGCCCAGAAGAGCTACCGCAAGCTGAAGGACGAGACCAGCAAGGGCGCGCTGGACGACGCCATTGACGAGCAGGCCAGGCTGCGGCGGGAGCTCAGCGACACCGAGGCCGCCATCAAGGAGAACAGCGCCGCCTATCAAGACCTATACAAGCAGGCACGGAACGCGGCCTCCGCCATCAGCAAGGCCGACAACCGGGCGGGAGGCGAAAAGAGCGGCACAGGACTGGGCGGACTGGCAAAGGGGCTGATGGCAGCCGGGGTCGGAAGCCTTTGGAGCGACGCGCTGGGGAAGGTGGGGGATGCTTTCCTGAGCAGCGCGATCGGGGAGCCGGAGGCGCGTATGGCCTCCTCGATCCTGTCCGGGGCGGTTTCCGGAGGCTCCATGGGTGCGGTGTTGGGCGCGCCCGGAATCGCGGTGGGCGCTGTTGTGGGGGCCCTGGCAGGTGCGGTTTCAGGCGGCGCGGAGATCTTTGAATCAAAGGACCAGGCGTTCAAAAGCTACGTGCAAGAGGCGGCGGAGGGGCAGCTCTCCGCCCAGAAGGAGGCCGTCACCTCCGGTTCCTCCATTGCGGGCGGGCGGGAACAGAAGCAGATGGCCTTCACTACCCTGCTAGGCTCGGAGGAGGCCGCGGCGGCCTTCCTGGCCGACGTGCAGGACATGGCCGCCATGACCAATTACACCTACGACGAGATCACGGGGTACGCCAAGAGCCTGGTCAAGCCCTTCGGGGCGGACAAGTCCCTGGATATCCTCACCACCCTGTCGGATGCGTCCGCCGCCCTCTCCCTCAACGAGAGCGACAACGCGGTGCTCATCGCGGGCCTGAGCCGCATGAAGCTGACGGACAAGACCACCCAGGAATACCTCAACTACTTCTCCGAGCGGGGCATCGACGTATACGAGGCCCTGAGCAAGTGGGGCGACGCCGCCGCGGTGGCGGAGAAGGTGACCCGCGGGGATATCAAGGGCTCCGAGGCCGTGGAGGAGATCCTCGCCTACATGCAGGAGCAGTACGGCGGCCTGTCGGAGCAGATGGCGGGCACTTATGAAGGCATGGTGGACAACCTGGCCGACGCGGAGGCCAACGCGGAGGCGGCCTACGGCGAGGGCTACAATGAGAAGCGGAAAGAGGGCATCCAGGCTCAGATGGACTGGCTGAACAGCGGCGTCATGGACGAGGCCAACCGGGCCATCGGCGCCTGGCAGGCCGAGCTGGAGAACACGAAGGAGCAGTACCAGCGGGAGGCCGTGGAGCTCATGATGGAGACCAAGGAATATCAACAGGCCCAGGCCGAGGGAGACGCCGCCGAGATGGGACGGCTGATCATGCAGGCCAAGGTGCAGGGCATGAACGAGTACAACGCATCGAAGGGGGCTCAACTGGCGCTGGAGTCGGAGCTGGCCCTGGCGGCCGCCATCCGGGACGATGCCAGATCCGATCAGGCGTACTGGGACGCCGGATACCGCAAGAGCCAGGAGTACAGCAAGGGTCTGGCGGCGGGAATGGCATCGGCACTGGTGGGGACCGGGTCGGAGACTACCACCGGACTGTCCGTGGAGGAGCGGCGGTACGGCAACTGGCGGCGGGGCGGCTACTACGACGAGGACGGCGTATGGCGTTCGCACGCCGCCGGGCTGGAGCGGGTGCCCTACGACGGGTACGCCGCCCTGCTCCACGAGGGGGAGCGGGTGCTCACCGCCCGGGAGGCCCGGCAGGCCGACCAGGGCGGCGGGGCGCAGGTGACCATCACCGGAAATACCTTCGAGGTGCGCCAGGAGAGCGACATCGACGCCATCGCGGAGGCCCTCTACCGGAAGCTCCGGCTGGCACAGATGGGAGGGGTGCGGTAGTGCTGCGGCTGATTACCTTCCTGGAGGAGGCGGCCGGTGTGGAGCTGGTGCTGCCCGTCACCCCATCCAGCTACCAGTGGGCCCATGAGGCCGCCATCGAGACGGTGACGGTGGACCAACTGGGGGATCTCAACTTTTTCGGCGGGAAAAGGATGGGGAGCACCACCCTGCACGACTGCCTTCTGCCCGCCCAGGCGTATCCGTTTCTGTCGCCGGGGGCGGGGACAAACCCCTGGCTCTACCTGGAGCAGTTGGAGCGGTGGGTGGACAGGGGGACGGTGGTGCGGTGGCTGGTGAGCGGCACGCCGGTCAACGCGGCGGTGCTGCTGGAGGGGGTGACCTACCGGGAGCAGGACGGCACCAACGACCTGTACGCCGACATCACCCTGCGCCAGTACACCCGGCCGGAGACGCCGGTGCTGCCCGCGGAGCCGTCCGCCTCCGGCGCGGGGACGGCGGCCAGCCGGGACAGCGCCACCGGCACGTCCACGGCCAAGACATGCACGGTGGCCAGCGGCGACACCCTGTGGGGCATCTGCCGCCGGTACTATGGTGACGGCTCCCTGGCCTGGCGGCTGGCCGCCGCCAACGGCATCGCCAACGCCAACCTGATCCGCCCCGGCCAGGTGCTCGCCATCCCGCCGCTGGCCCAGCTCCCGGCGGCCGCCGCCAAGCCGCCGTCGGCGCAGATCGCGGCCGCCACCAAGGTGCGGGAGGTGAAAGAAGAGGAGAGCGGAACGGCGCGCCTTGTGCCCTGGGTGCCGGAGCACACGGTGAAGAGCCTGGTGGATCTGGAGCTGGATAAAATCGCGTCGGGAGGTGGCCTATGGCAGAATACCAGGTGGTGATCGTCAGCCCCCAGGGGGAGACCTGGGACGTGACGGAGCGGGTGAGCACCCTCACCTGGTCGGGCAGCATCAAGCGGGTGTCCCGCTCCGTGGAGGCCGTCATGGCCACGCCCAACGACGGGAGCCTGCCGGAGCTGCCCTGCGAGCTGGGCAATGAGCTGCGGCTGTGGGCCGGGGCGCGCACCCGGTTCCGGGGGAATATCGTCACCCGGGAGAAGGCCACCGAGGGGGTGACGACCACCCTGACGGCCCTGGACCGGGGGCGCTTCCTGGCCAACAACGAGGGCTGGTACACCTTCCGGGGCGCGGCCCCCGAGGAGGCCGTACGGGCCCTCTGCGGAGACTTCGGGATTCCGGTGGCCGCCCTGGCGGCCACCGGGGTACGGGTCAGCCGCAAATATCCGGGGTGGGACCTGGACAAGATTGTGGACGAGCTCTACACCCTGGCCGCCCGGCAGAACGGGCGGCGCTACCTCTCCCGCTTCAACGGCCTGGGGGAGCTGGAGGTGGTGGAAAAGCCGGAGGCCGCCGTCCTGGAGCTTGCGCCGGGGCGGAACCTCCAGAGCCTGCGGGTGACGGAGGACATCTCCGAGCTGCGGAACACGGTGGAGATCTACAGCCAGACGGGCGCGCGGGTGCGCACCGTGTCCGACGCGGAGAGCGCCGCCCTGTATGGGCAGTTCCAGCACATCCTCACCCAGCGGGACGGCGAGGACGCCGGGGCGGAGGCCCAGGCGTACCTGGAGGACAACGGCCTCCAGCAGACCATGACCGTGGAGTGCCTGGGTGACCCGGAGCTGATCTCCGGCAGCGCGGTGCTGCTGCGGGCCAACACCACCGGCGTGACCGGGCTGTGCTGGATTGACAGCGACACCCACACCTGGAAAAACGGGCAGTATTTCTGCCGCCTGTCCCTCAACTTCCGCAGTCTCACCAATGAGGTGGAGGCGGGGCAGGGGATATGAAAAAGCCGCCCCGGCCGGGGCGGCTTGGATGAATCTGAGCGGATGCGCAGCTCAGCGGGAGAGCTTGTAGAGCATATACTGGTTGAGGCTGACGCCCTCGATCTCCGCCTCCTCCTTCAGGTGCTTGTGGAGGCTGCGGGGAATACGGAGCACCAGCTTCCCGCTGTACCCCTCCAGCTCTGCCTTGAAGGCGTCCAGGGAGACGGAGCTGCCGTCGTCCATGGCCTCGGCCTCGGCCAGGGCGGCGGCCTCCTCGGCCGTCAGCTCCTCCGGCTCCCGCGCGTTGATCTCGGCAAACCGCTGTTCCAGTTCGGCCGGAGATAGAGATTGATTCATAAGGAACCCTCCTTAATACTTGATATTGGTACGGGTATTGATCTCAATAACGGTGATGACAATTTCACCTTTGACCCATTCAAAGGTTATGCGGTAATGCAGGATCTTATAGCGGTATCGGTTCGCATATCCCTTGAGCGGGACGATATCGCCCTCCAGCCTGGACAGGCTGTCCAGCGCCCGATAGAGCTTTTTACGGGTCGGGGCGTCCACACTGGCCAGGTATTTCTGCGGCTGCTTTTTCAGTTTTAGCTCCATCTCTTTTCCCCCTCATTCATTTATATAGTATCATATATAATACTATTTGTCAAGAAGAAATCACGCAAGGAGGCATCCATGGACGACGTATATGCGGGGCTGACGGAGCTGCTCCGACCGGCGGAGCGGGGGCAGGCCCCCGGCGGCTGGCTGCTTGGGCAGGTGCAGCAGGCCGGGCAGGGGACGCTGCGGGTGGTATGCGGAGGGCTCACTCTGGACCAGACGGAGCTCCACGTGCCGCCCGGGCTGGACTACGCCTGGACGGAGGACACTGGCGGCGACGAGCTCCTGCGGGCGGGCGACCGGCTGCTGGTGCTGGTGACAGCGGACGGACAGGACTACTACATTCTCCAAAAGGCGGTGTTTTCATGAGGCAGCTCTTTCCGATCTTCCAGACGACCGCTTCGGAGGGGACGGCCCAGGCGCTGCCCCTCTACCGGGACGTGGCCATGGACTACGATAAGGGCGTGCCGCGGTTCTCCGGCGGGGAGCCGGTCCTGGCGTCCGGGCTGGAGGCCGTCAAGGGCTGGGCCTGGCGGGCGCTGCACACGGAGCGGTACCGCTGGAGCCCCTTCTCCTGGGACTACGGGTGCGAGCTGGAGAGCCTGGTGGGCCAGCCCTACCGGGCGGACACCCGGCTGAGCGAGGCGGTACGGTATGTGCGGGAGGCGCTGACCGTCTGCCCCTACATCACCGGGGCCGCGGCCGAGGTGGTGGATTTCGACGGCTCCACTCTGCGGATGCGGGTGAGCCTGACCACGGTATACGGGGAGGCGAGTATACATGTATGAGGACAAGACGCCGGAGGCCATCAAGGCGGAGATCCTGGCGGCCATCCGGCAGAGCCAGGGGCTGAGCGCCATGGCGGGCGGCTTCGCCGACGGCGTAGCCGGGCCGGTGGCCGAGCAGCTCAGTGAGGCGTACCGGGCCCTGGAGGGGGTGCCCTCCATGCTGTTTGTGGACGAGAGCTCCGGGGGCTACATCGACCTGGTGGGCGGGCAGTATTACAGCATCACCCGCCGGGAGGGGACAAGGGCCTACTGCGACATGACCTTCAACGGCGCGCCGGGGCTGGTGATCCCCAAGGGCACCGCGTTTCTGACCGCCGGGGGGCTGGCTTATTCCCTCCTGGCGGCGGTCACGTTGGGAAGGGACGGCGCGGGAGAGGGCCGCCTGGAGGCCGCGGAGGCGGGCAGCGCCTACAACGTGGAGGCCGGGGCCATCGACCGGATGTACGTCAACCTGACGGGCCTGACAGACTATCACAGCGAGGCGGCGGCCGGCGGCACGGACGCCGAGAGCGACGCCGCCCTGCTCGCCCGCATCCGGGAGCGGGTACAGCGGCCCCCCACCAGCGGCAACGGCTATCAATACCGGCAGTGGGCCATGGAGATCCCGGGGGTGGGAAACGCCAAGGTGGTGGAGCTGCCCGGCGGGCCGGGGACGGTGGGCGTCACGCTGGTGGACAGCAACGACCGGGCACCCTCGGAGGAGATTGTGGAGGCCGTGGAGGCCCACATTGAGGAGGAGCGGCCCGTCGGCGCGGCGGTGACGGTGGCGGCGGCCACGGAGCGGGAGGTGACAGTGGCCGCCCAGGTCTCCCTCACCGGAGGAGCCGGGGCTGGAGCCGTCCAGGACGCCTTCCGGGCGGCACTGGCGGGCTATCTGCACACCCTCATTGAGGGCAAGTACGGCACGGTGTACTACAAGCCCGCCGACGACCAGCCCTACACGCTGCTCTATAACCGGGTGCTGGCCCTGCTGCTCAATGTGGAGGGGGTGGAGGACTTCGCCTCCCTCACCGTCAACGGCGGCACCGCCGACGTGACCATCCAGGCCGGGGAGATCCCCGTGCTGGGGGAGGTGAGCGTGACATGAGCAATCTGGTGTTCCGCCTGCCGCGCTACTACCAGGACAGCCCGCAGGTGTCCGAGCTGGAGCGGGTGCTGGGGGAACAGGCCGAGGGACTGCGCGTGTCCGAGTCGGACACATTGGCCCAGCTCTGGATTGACACCGCCACCTGGGGGCTGGACCTGTGGGAGCAGTGGGCGGGGCTGCCCGTCGACCGCACCCGGCCCTACAGCTACCGGAGGAGCCGCATCAAGGCCAAGCTCCGGGGCCAGGGCGCCACCACGGCGGAGATGCTGCGCAGCGTGGTGGCCTCCTTCGGCTATGACGTTTCCCTGGTCTCCGTTGTGGAGCACCCGGAGGAGTATCAATTCGAGATTGTCCTGTCCGATCTGGCCTCCGTGCCGTCGGATGTGGGCGGGATTGAGGCCGCTGTCAACGAGATTAAGCCTGCGCACCTGGATTACTGGTTCACCTACGAGCTGGCCCAGCTCCTGGCCGCCCTGCGGGTGGGCGGCGGGCTCTGGAGCATTCAGGCGGTCACGCTGCCGCCCATGGAGGAGGAATAGCATGTACGGATTTATCATTACCACCGCCGGCGAGGGCCTGCTGGCCCGGGCGTCGGCGGGGGAGGGGCTGACGCTCACCGAGGTGTGGGTGGGCAAGGGCGCGGTGGAGAGCGCCGGGGCCGCCAAGGCCCTCACCGCCCTGCTCGATCCGGTGGCCAAGGCCACCAGCACCACGCCCGCGGTGGCCGGCGGGCAGATCTCCATGCTGGTGGAGTACCGCAACGACATGGGTGGCGGGCTGGAGGAGGGCTTCACGCTCTCCGAGTTCGGCGTCATGGCCAAGGTGGGCGAGGACGCGCCCACCCTGCTCTACTACGCCGCTCTGGGCGACCGGGCCCAGCCGGTGCCGCCCATCGCCGAGGGCCTGGACGTACACCGCTTCCCTGTGGCCATCGGCGTCACCGGAGAGGTGGAGGTCTCGCTGGAGTATCCGGCGGGCGTCTGGGTAACCCACGAGGAGCTGGAGGAGGCGCTGGCGGGCATCGACCTGTCCGGATATATCAAGGCCACCGAGAAGGGCAAGCCGGGCGGTGTGGCCACGCTGGGAGAGGACGGCAAGGTGCCCGCCGGACAGCTTCCGGCGATGAACTATGACCCGGCGGGCAGCGCGGAGGCGGTGCAGAAGGCCCTGACCGCCCACACCGGGAACAAGGACAACCCCCACGCCGTCACGGCGGAGCAGGTGGGGGCTCTTGCAAGTTCCGGTGGAGTCATGTCCGGGGCAATTAGCATGAGTGGTCACAAGATAGCCAATCTGGCCGCTCCTACTGACCTAACAGACGCCGCCCACAAGAGCTATGTGGACGAGCATGTTGACCAGACTCTCAAACAGAAGCTTGGCTATAAACTGATAAAGGAATACACATCACCAGGGAGCTACACCCATACGTTCGACCGCAAATATACAGATGTTTTTGTGGTTGTGGTTGGTGCTGGAGGAGGCGGAGGTTCGAGTGGAGAGCGCGGTGGAGGTGGCGGCGGGGGTGGGGCCGTAGCGTGTTTCCATGTTTTGGATAGCAGTACAATTCAAAACAATAATATTGTTGTTGGAACTGGTGGAGCTGGTGCAGTCTCTTCTTTGGGACCGTCCGTCACTAATAATGGCTCCGCTGGTGGGAGCAGTAGCGCTTTTGGTATTACCGTACCTGGTGGCAGTGGTGGAATAGCCAATCTTGGTGGCATGGGTGGTGGCTACGCCCCCAATGAGATTGTTCCTGGTTGGCTCATGATAGGTGGTAGTGGTGGTAGCCATAATAACAATGGCGATGGCGATGGCAATGCCGGGCCTATTATTTCTATTGTTGGGTTTAAACCTTTCGGTGGCGGAGGTGGCGGAGGGGGCAATCCTAGTCTTAATGATCCGCCAACTCCCGGCGGAAATGGCGGTGACGGTGGAGCCGGTAATGGTGGCGCTGGAGCTACCGGCCAGAGCAATGCAATAATGGGTAAAAACGGTACCCGCGGTGGTGGCGGAGGAGGTGGTGGAGCGGGATGGACTTTTCGTTCCAGCGAGTATAAGCCCAGCGGCATAGGTGGCAAAGGCGGCGATGGATATGTGGCGATTTACGGTAGGGAGTGATTTTAATGAAAACAGTCTATTTAAATGAGGATAACACTGTCCGCGAAATCATCCCGGAGTATGCACTCCCGCCAGAGAAGTGGTATAGCGAGGCATTTGCACGACGCTGTGTAGAGGTACAGGACAATGTGGAGCAGGGGTGGCGCTACAATCCCGAAACAGGACAGGCCGCCCCGGACACAAGACCGTCGGGGCCGGAATCGCCCTCGGCAGAGGACATCACTCTGGACATGCTGGCCGACCATGAGGAGCGGCTTTGTATGCTGGAGCTGACCGCTAACTGAGAAAGGAGAACAGCTACAAGCAAGCCGAAGGCACCAAGTCCATAGGCGGCTGGAATTTCATAGGCTATGAACCCGAGTTCGTGGCAT
>ENA-UPWK01000277-UPWK01000277.1-human-gut-metagenome-genome-assembly--contig:-NODE-277-length-58331-cov-5.665156_pt1 | contig 58331 bp, 53 predicted proteins | sample MGYA00250048_ERZ773373 | MGnify/ENA primary metagenome ERZ773373 (study PRJEB29103, sample SAMN06112059) | human gut metagenome | biome: human gut; feature: ankylosing spondylitis patient; material... | reverse complement strand
TAATTCTTCAAGCGTTACGTTAAACATCGGGTCTGCCGCAATTAATTCAAGCAGGTTGTTTTCTAAGCCTTCCTGCTTTACACGCTTGCCGGCTTCCATGGAAAGCTCGCGGATTCTTTCGTGCAGTTCCTGTCTGTCTCCGCCTGCCTTTACAGCGTCCATCATGATATTTTCGGTTGCCATGAACGGAAGCTCTGACATCAGTCTTCTGTTGATAACCTTATCATATACAACCAGTCCGTCTACAACATTTAAGTAAAGGTCTAAGATACCGTCTACTGCTAAAAATCCTTCCGGAACGGATAATCTCTTGTTGGCTGAATCGTCCAGTGTTCTTTCAAACCACTGTGTAGAAGATACGATTGCCGGATTTAACGCATCACAGATGACATAATCTGCTAAAGATGCCATTCTTTCACTTCTCATCGGATTTCTCTTATAAGCCATGGCTGATGAACCAATCTGTGATTTTTCAAACGGTTCTTCAATTTCCTTTAAATGCTGTAATAAGCGGATATCGTTAGAGAACTTATGTGCGCTTGCCGCAATGCCTGCAAGAATATTTAATACTCTTGTATCTACTTTTCTTGAATAAGTCTGTCCTGATACCGGATGACATGCTTCAAAGCCCATTTTCTGTGCAATCTTTTTATCAATCTGCTTAATCTTTTCATGGTCGCCGTTAAACAGCTCTAAGAAAGAAGCCTGTGTTCCGGTTGTACCCTTACATCCGAGCAGCTTCATGGTTGAAAGCACGTAGTCGAGGTCTTCTAAGTCCATAACCAGTTCATTGAGCCACAGTGTTGCTCTCTTACCGACAGTGGTCGGCTGTGCAGGCTGGAAATGTGTAAATGCCAGTGTCGGCTGTGCCTTATACTTGTCCGCAAACTTTGAAAGTTCGTTGATAACGTTGACTAACTTTTTACGAACCAGTTTTAAGCCCTCTGTCATAATAATAATGTCGGTGTTATCGCCTACGTAACATGAAGTTGCGCCTAAGTGGATAATGCCCTTTGCTTTCGGACACTGTAAACCATATGCGTAAACGTGTGACATTACATCGTGGCGTACTTCCTTTTCACGCTTCTTGGCATCTTCGTAGTTGATATCGTCTTTATGTGCCTTTAATTCGGCAATCTGCTCGTCTGTAATATCAAGTCCTAATTCCTTTTCTGTTTCGGCAAGTGCAATCCAAAGTCTTCTCCATGTCTTAAATTTCATATCCGGTGAAAAAATGTACTGCATTTCCTTGCTTGCATAACGTTCTGCAAGCGGTGTCTGGTATCTGTCGTTCATGATTTAATCCGCCTTTCTTTTTTACATCACTCTATATATTGCACACATTCTATACATCTTTCATACTTTATGTACTGAGTGTATTTATATATCACATATTATATACAGTCTATATATTCTCATTCTCCATTCGTGCCGTTTCATCAAACCGACCGAAGAAAGCCTTACTTCTCTGTCTGTTTAGCCCATTTCGCCACGGATATCCTGTGTCGGCGGCTCTATCGGGTAATTTCCGGTAAAGCAGGCATCACAGTAATCTTTCTGTCCGTTAATCATTTCACTTAAACGGTCTACTTCCAGATAGCCGAGGGAATCTGCACCAATCAGCTTGCAGATTTCGTCTACGGTGTGTCCTGAAGCAATCAGCTGGTCTTCTGACGGAATATCCGTTCCGAAGTAGCATGGGTGCTTAAACGGAGGAGAACTGATTCTTACATGCACCTCTGCTGCGCCTGCATTCTTTAACAGGCTGACAATTCTTGCACTCGTTGTACCGCGCACAATGGAATCATCAATCATGACAACCCTTTTGCCTGCCACCGCTTCTTTTAAAACATTTAACTTTACCTTTACGCTGGACTCGCGCTGCTCCTGCTTCGGCTTGATAAAGGTTCGTCCCACATAGTTGTTCTTAATAAAGGCATTGCCGTATGGAATACCGGACTGCATAGAATAGCCAAGTGCCGCCGCATTTCCGGATTCAGGCACACCGACAACAAGGTCTGCTTCTACCGGGTGGGTCTTTGCAAGAATCTTTCCTGCATTGATACGGGATTCGTAAACGCTCATGCCGTCGATATCGCTGTCCGGACGGGCAAAATAAATATATTCAAAAATACATCTTGCTTTCTTTTCCTGACAAAGACTAGTATCCGATGCAATACCGTCCTTTGTAATCGTTACGATTTCACCCGGAAGCACGTCACGGACAAATTCTGCACCAACCGTATCAAGTGCGCAGGTTTCTGATGACAGAAAATACGCATTGTCACGCTTGCCGATACAAAGCGGCTTAAAGCCAAACGGGTCTCTTGCGCCGATTAACTTTCTGGGACTCATGACAATAAGGGAATATGCACCCTTTAACTTCTGCATTGCACCCTTTACCGCCTCTTCAACGGTTCCAACCTTTAATCTCTGTCTGGCAATTAAATATGCAATTACTTCAGAATCAATGGTAGTCTGGAAAATTGCTCCTGTGTAAGAAAGTTCTTCTCTTAATTCCAGTGCATTTAAAAGATTACCGTTGTGAGCAAGTCCCAGTGTTCCTTTTACATAATTTAAAACCAGTGGCTGGGCATTCTCTCTGACACTGCTTCCAGCTGTGGAATATCTGACATGTCCAACACCGATATTTCCTTTTAAATTCTCAAGATTTTTTGCATTAAACACTTCATTGACAAGTCCCATATCCTTGTGTGCAAGGACTTTTCCCTTCGGGCCTTCTGTGTCACTGACTGCAATACCGCAGCTTTCCTGTCCTCGGTGCTGTAATGCAAATAAACCATAATAAATCGTTGATGCTACATCATTTCCGTCGAAATCATATGCGCCGAAAACACCACATTCATCATGTAATTCATCTTCAACCGTTTTGTCGGTCTGATTAAGATAGTTCTTCATTGACTCCTCCATAAAATTTTGCTGTATTAACTATAAAATTATATAACACACTTTTGGCAAAATCAATATAGAAAATCTCATTTCTACTCCGCAATTAGTACAGTAGCGGAAAGCTTTTTTATCCCGCGGGATACCAAAAACGCAAATAAAAAGAAGCTGACACAGATAAGTCCTATCGGAAACAGCACCGAAGCCGGGCGCAGTGAAATGATTAAATGTGTAATCCCCATTGGCTTTAATATTGCAGTCAGAAGCTTTCCCGACAAAAGAACAGAGCAAATCACTCCCGGCACTGCTCCCGATACCGCAAGCATTAAAAAGCGCAGTCCAAACGACAACCGAAGCTGTATGGATGTCAGTCCCATTGCCTTTAAAATGCCGAGATCCGTTTTTTCCTGCAAAAACATTCTGTGGCAGAACATGATAACCACAATCAGTGCAAACAATACCGAAAAAACATTAACAATCAACTGCATTGCTTGTATTGCGGCTTCATACGTTTTATCCATAGAAGCATCTCCTGACGTTTGTACCTTTAAAATTTCCGGATAGACTTCATTTAACCGTTCCTGTACCTGTACGGCTTTCTCCGGCTCCGATAACTTATACGCGCCGTATCCCATTGATGAAATGCCGAGCTTTTGTGCACCCTGAAATCCAATTGAAAAATTTAATCCCGCATCATTTAAGCCCTGATAAATCCCGGAAACCAGATATTCCTCCCGGTTACTACCGCAGGCGACGGTTACGGTATCGCCCATTTTTATGCCGACTTCCTCCGCGGTGATTTCCGTAATGGCGATTTCATTGTCATATATCGGCGCACGCCCTTTGGTCATCTGCATATCACCCGGATTCTGGTAAATAAAGCAATAAATTTCTTCTCCGTTTAACGACATATACGTTGTGTTTGTGTAACATTTCTTTTGTATCGGAGTGATTTCTTCAATCGTCTGTTCAATATTTTGAAATTCATGCTCATCAACCTTTGTCTGTAACTGTATCTCCACATCGGATACAATTTCACCCATGGATTCTCTTGCTGATTCGGAATCGACTACGCCGCCCAGTATCTGTATGGTCATCATAAAAAATACCAGAATTGCCACAATGACCACCGTTCCCACATACCGTCTGCCCTCCGATGTTATCTGTCGCAATGCCAGTGTGGTATACAGGTGTTTTGGGGATACTGCTACATTTAGGCGGCTTGAAAAATATATCTCGTCTTTTCCCTGTGACAATGCCCGCATTGGTGTAATTTTTGCCGCTTTTGCCGTCAATACAAACAGCAGAATACCCGTTCCCACTAAAATAACGGCAATCCAAAAAAAGCTCTGCGCCCATGCTATCCGCGTTGTAATCACTACCGCCATAATCGGCTGGAATATCGTTCCAAAGGATTTTATAAGCCAGACAGAACCTGCAAGTCCTGCTGCCATGCCGACAATCTCCGCCGCTATATACTGTAATACCAGTATCAGCCTGAGCTGTCCCTGCGTAATACCGACCGCTTTTAAAATGCCAATATTGACATAATCCATCTGGATTCCCGTGGTAATACTGTATGTAATCACAATTATTACTACAATTAAGAGCAGTCCCATAAAGACCAGCAGCACCGATGTGATAATACTGACAAACAGCATTGTATAATGTGCTGACATTGATTTTGTCATTGAACCGGAAGCCTCGTCTGTAATCCCGGTTTCTAAATTAAGCTGTCTTCTGAATGTATTATCCGAAATCGCGGTATCGGCTTTCTGTATCTGTAGGATTGTAAACTGTGACTGCGCAGCCCATTCATTTTCACTCTGCATATCCCGGTATATCTGTTCATAATCTTCATCACTGATAAACACCTGTTTCCAGCCTATTACCGACGCACCCGAATACGGTTCTTCCACAATTCCTTTTATTGTAAATTCGTATTCTTTATCCGCATTCGTAATCCTGATTTTATCCGATATTTTGCAGTTCTTTGATGTCAGAATCCCCTGCGTAACATAAATTTCACCTTTTTGCAGGGACGTATCCTGCGTTTTATATCCGTCTCCCCGCTCATTTAACACGGAATACTCCGGGCACATTTTTTCAAAAAGCCATGTGTTGTTTACTTCTTTATCCCCAATTATGATTTTATAGGAAGCCAGCGCCGGATATTCTTTTATCTCCTGAACCAGTTCACTGTCCTGTACCCGTTCCCGCAGCTCCTCTGTCAGATTCTGTGTCCGAATCAGCACCAGAAGACTGCGCGCGCCGGTTCTGTCGTAAGCCGCTTGCAGACTGTCATTCGCATTCTTACGGATACTGATAATTGAAGCTACCGCCATGGAAATTACAAACAACAATACTGCAATGCTTACAAACGTTCCCTTCTTATGGCGGATATTCGCCTTTAAAATAGTTAAAATGCTCATCTCTATTCCCTTTCCGTGACAATAACGCTTTGTGACGCCTGCGGCACAAAGTGTTTATCAACAAACCGTCGTCCTGGCACTTTGCTTTCACTCAAAAACAAAGTGCTATGTGAAAAATCTTAAATTTAAGGATTTTTCACATTTACCAGCTGAGCGATGTCAGCCACGCGTTTACCTGTGCTTCCCTGCCATGTTCTTCCTTGGCATCATACGGCGGCAGTTTCAGTTCACCCGTGATTTTTCCATCCTCCAGATAAAGGATTCTGTCTGCCCGCAGTGCCGCGCGCAAATCGTGTGTTACCATTAAAATACTCTGTCCTGCCTGATTATACTGTGTCAATAAATTTAATACTTCCGTTGTATTGGCGCGGTTTAATGCACCGGTCGGCTCATCTGCAAATAATAGCTTCGGCGTGTGAATCACAGCTCTTGCAATCGCACAGCGCTGCTGTTGTCCGCCTGAAACCTGTGACGGCAGATGATTCTTTACCTGTGAAAGTCCCATTTGTTCCAGGAGTTTTTCCGTTTCTTTTTTCACCTGCGCCGCCGTTTTGGACGGCTCTAAATAGCCCGCAACCGCCACATTTTCAAAAATCGTAAGATTCGATACCAGATGCATCTGCTGGAAGATAAATCCAAAATCCTGCTTTCTAAGTGCCGCAAGCTGTTTTTCTTTCATTGCCGTAAGGTCACTTCCCTGATACAGAACTTCTCCTGCCGTTGCCTTATCCATGCCGCTTAATACATAAAGAAGCGTGGATTTTCCCGAACCGGAAGTCCCCATGATTACTGTAAAATCGCCCTCGTAGAGCTCCAGATTTACATGATTGCACACATGAATCTGTCCGCCCTCATGCGCAAAACTTTTACATACATTTTTTGCCGTCAAAAGAGTTTTTTTCATTGCGTTATCCTTTCATTTTTCAACTAAAGATGTAAGGCAGACATTTTCTCATCTGCTTTCGGGAAAATTTTATCAGAAAAGATATTAAGAAATCCTTAACACACTTTTATTTATCCTTTTACCGGCAATTCCACCACAACCTCTAATCCGTCCACGTGATTATATAGCCGGACTTCTCCGTTCATTTTATTTGTTATATATTTAACAATATAAAGTCCAAGCCCCGCTCCCGGCTTATCCGCACTGTTTTTTCCGCGGTAAAATTTATCCAGTGCAAACGGTATGTCTTCGTCTTTCATTCCGTTTCCGTAATCTTTAAAATTTATCTGCACCGTATCGTTATCTTTCTGCCGTATCGTAATATCCACCGGCATTTTCCCATATTTTGCTGCATTATTTAAAATGTTTTCCGTAAGCTGCATAAGCCTTTTTTCATCAGCCGAAATCACCCATTCCGAATCCGGCAGGTAAAGCCGTACACTGTCCATATCACTTATAAGCTCCGCCACCGCTTTCCGCATAAACGCGCACAGCTTCACTTCGTGCATATTCATTTCCAATTTGTCCATATCAGAAAGCGCGTGTAAAAATAAGTCGTTGGTCAGCGCCGATACTTCATCGCATTTTCTGATAATAACTTCAGCAAATTTCATGCGCTTTTCAGGTGTCGTATCCATATGTGCTGCCAGCCCCTCCGCATAGGCTCTGATAGAAGCCACCGGTGTCTTGATGTCGTGGGACAGTGTCGCAATGATGGTTTTATTATTTTCCACAGCTTCCCGTTCTGCGGCTCTTGCTTTTATAATTTCTTTGCGCATACTGTCAAATGCCCATGTAAATGCCCCAAAATAATTGCAGCGCTCGTATTTTAACGGCACATTAAAATTCCCCTGTGCAATGTTTTTTGCAAATCCCTGCAATTTTTCAAACGGGCGCAGAATCCGGTAATACAGATATCCCATAACCGCAAAAATGAATAAAAAAACAATACATGAGTATACGGCTGTGCCTTTTTTAGACGGTGCAGCTTCGTTTATCTGTCCTGCCTGCATTTTTTCTTTTAAAGCCTGTAGTTTTAAGGCAGCCTGTTCATCTTCTCCCCTGCGGATAAGCTGCTGGACTTCATTGACCGCCACAATCTGCTCTGCCGCTGTGTCCTCTGCCGGCTGTTTTGTACCGGGCAGTAAAAAAACGGCAGTTATCAGCAGTAAAACCGCTGTAAAAACTACCGTTGTGATTATCCATTTTTTTCTGATTGTGTTTTTCATCTGTCTTCCCCCTTTTCCTCCAGCATATAGCCGACACCCCAGACGGTCTTTAGATACTTTGGTGTTCCCGGCGTATTCTCTAACTTTTCACGAAGCCAGCGCATATGCACCGTCAGCGTAGACGGCTCTACCATTGAAAATGCGCCCCAGACTTCCGAAAGCAGCGTATCCTTTCTGACCGCTGTATTTTTATGGCGGCACAGATACGCAAGCAAATCAAATTCCCGCAGGGACAGCGCTACATTTTTACCGTCTTTGATAACAGTGCGTGACGTAAAATTCACCTGCACATTTCCGAATGTCATCTGTTCTTCCTGCCTGTTCTCTCCATAAGTTCTGCGAATCAGGGCATTGACACGGCACAACAGCTCCTTCATGGAATACGGCTTTGAAAGATAATCGTCCGCCCCCAGCTCAAATCCTTCTATTTTATCATTTTCACTTGTCCTTGCGCTCGCAAAAATAACCGGAATCCCAGACACCCTGCGCAACTCCCTGCAAAATACAAAACCGTCTGTATCCGGCAGGTTTATATCCAAAAGTATCAGGTGAACCTTTATATGCTCCAGCATTTCAAATGCCGCCGCACTGTCTGCGGCACACAATACTTTATACCCATAATCCTGTAACATTTCTGCAATTATCCACGATAAATCCTTATCATCATCCACAATTAAAATCTGATATTCCATGCTTTTTCCTGCTCTTATTTTAAAAATGCCGTGTAAAAACGCTTTTTAAAAGACATTTTTACACAGCTATTTGTCGTATATTTATTATGCTTCGATGCGGATATTCACACCGTCAATGACATTTTCTTTTTCTGCTTCAAACCATGAATCCCGGATCGTAATATCACTGATTGTTTCCGGTTTTCCCTGCATCGGCTCAATTTTTACGGCTGTTTCTGCGCCCATGCAGTTGATATCATGCATTGTGATATTCTTAAAATATGGAATATCATCTTCTGAAAATCCTTCTGCACCCTGTTCGCGGTTTAAAAGATTAAGCACATAAGACATTGTAAGAATCACTGCCTCATGCTTGATACCAGTCATCTGGATATGGCTTATCTCAATATCCTCTACTATACCGCCGCGTCCCATGGCACTCTTAAAGCGCACACCGACATCCGTACCTAAAAATGTACAGTTTTCCACCAAAACGTGCTTTACGCCGCGGGACATTTCACTGCCCACAACGAAGCCGCCGTGTCCTTCATTGACAAGGCAGTCATGGATATACACATTTTCACAAGGACCTTCAAAGGTACGCGCCTCTGCATTTTTACCGGATTTGATGCAGATTGCATCATCACCCGTTTCAAACGTACAATTATAGATTTCAACACCGTTACAGGATTCCACATCGATGCCATCCCCATTCTGCGCATAGTACGGATTGCGGATCACTGCGTCCTTTACCGTCAGATTCGTACAGAAAAACGGGTGAATATTCCATGCCGGTGAATTCATAAAGGTCACGCCCTCTAGCAGCACCCTGTCGCAGTATTCAAGGCTTACCATAACCGGACGGTAAAAGTCGTAATGCTGTTCCGCTTTCTTTAAAGCATCTTTTTCGTCCTTCTGGATATTCTTTTCATTGCCTAAAAATGCGGATTCTGTCGGAAACCAGATTCCTCCCTCTTTGGTATCAAGGACATTGCTGTTTTTCTTCATCAGCTCTGCCCACTGGCGCTCCGTCATCTTAAACTGTTTGACCGGCCGCCATAAGTCGCCGCTTCCGTCAATCACACCATCACCGCAGATTGCAATATTTTCTGCATGGTCTGCCGTAACCGGTGAAACAGTACGGATACACTCCTGTCCCTCGTAATTGGTCAGAATCAGCGGGTACTCCTCTATATTTTTTGAAAACTTTACAACCGCGCCGTGCTCTAAATACAGACACACATTGCTTTGCAGACGGATCGGTCCGGTAATCCAGATTCCTTTCGGAATCACAACCGTTCCGCCGCCCTCGTTTGAAATAACACTCATGGCACTGTTGATTGCCGCCGCATTTCTTTTGCTTCCCGCAATGTCTGTCTGATTTTCCACTGCACCGAAATCTTTAATGCTCACCTTTTTATCCGGGAATTCCGGCAGGGTAATTAAAAAATCTGCTCCTGTCATTTATGTACTCCATTCTGCCTGCATACAGCCGCTATTTTGTGATATGCGCGGCAAAACTAAATTTACCGCGCATACATTTTACAATAATTCTTTTAAAATCTGATTGACCATGCCCGGGTTTGCTTTGCCCTTCATGGCTTTCATTGTCTGACCGACTAAAAATCCGATTGCCTTTTCCTTACCGTTTCTGTAATCTTCAACGGACTGTGGATTTGCCGCAATGACTTCTTCAATTGTCGCACGCAGCGCCCCTTCATCATTGACCTGCTTTAAGCCGTGTTCTTCCACGTACTGTTCCGGATTAATATCCTCATCGAAAATCTTTTCAAAGATTTCCTTTGCAACTGAACCGTTAATTGTTCCTGCTTCAACAAGACCAATCAGCTTTGCAAGGTTTTCCGGTGAAAATGTAATGTCTTCCGGTTCCATTTCCTTTTCCTTTAAAATGCGCATCGTTTCGCCCATTAACCAGTTGGAAACCTTCTTTGGCTGGCTGCAGATTGCCGTGGTGGCTTCAAATAAATCCGCAAGCTTTTTGGAATCTGTAAGAATACCGATATCATAGTCCGGGATTCCAAATTCTTCTTTGTATCTTGCCATTTTTTCCGTCTTAAATTCCGGCTGGCGGGAACGGATTTCCTCTAACCACGCATCACTGATATGCACCGGTACAAGGTCCGGATCCGGGAAATAGCGGTAATCCTGCGCATCTTCCTTTGAACGCATGGCATATGAATATTCCTTATTGTCGTCCCATCTTCTTGTTTCCTGTACAACAGCTTCACCGGATTCAATCAGGTCAATCTGACGGTTCTTTTCCGCTTCAATGGCTCTTGCAATGGCACTGAAGGAATTTAAGTTCTTTGTTTCGGTTCTTGTACCGAAGGCTTCACTGCCGGCTTCTCTGACAGACAGGTTGACATCGGCTCTCATAGAACCCTCCTGAAGCTTACAGTCAGAAGCACCCAGATACTGGATAATCAGTCTTAACTTATCCAGGTAAGCGATAACTTCCTCTGCACTTCTCATATCCGGTTCGGATACGATTTCGATTAACGGCACACCGGAACGGTTGTAATCCACATAAGATACATCGTCCCATTCATCGTGAACCAGTTTTCCGGCATCTTCTTCCATATGGATTTCATGAATCCGGATCTGCTTTGTCGTGCCGTCTTCTAACTCGATATCAACATGACCGTTGCGGCAGATTGGCAGATATAACTGTGAAATCTGATAATTCTGCGGATTATCCGGGTAAAAATAATTCTTACGGTCAAATTTACAATTCTGTGTAATCGTACAGTTGGTTGCAAGACCGACTGCCGCCGCATATTCCACAACCTGCTTGTTTAATACCGGAAGCGAACCCGGCATACCGGTGCAGACAGGGCATGTATGGCTGTTTGGAGAACCTCCGAAGGCTGTAGAACAGCCGCAGAAAATCTTTGTTTTGGTTGCAAGTTCTACATGGACTTCCAGACCAATGACGGTTTCATATTCTTTTGCCATAATTTTAGTTCTCCTTTCTGCTCTGTTCATACGTATAAGCTGTCTGAATGAGTTTCTTTTCTTCAAAGCAGTTGCCGATAAGCTGCATACCGACCGGCAGACCGTTCTTATCCGTTCCGCAAGGCACGGTCATGCCCGGCAGACCTGCAAGGTTTACGGAAATGGTATAAATATCACTTAAATACATTTTAATCGGGTCACTTAAAGAGCTGCCAAGCTTCGGTGCGGTTGTCGGTGCAGCCGGTCCGATAATGACATCATATTTTGCAAATGCTTCGTCAAATGCTTTTTTAATCAGCGCTTTAACACGCAGTGCCTTTAAGTAGTACGCATCGTAATAGCCTGAGCTTAATACGAAAGAACCCAGCATAATTCTTCTCTTAACTTCCGGTCCGAAGCCCTCGGAACGGGTCTTTTTGTACATATTGTGCAGACCTTCGTAATCCTTTGCACGGTATCCGTATTTTACACCGTCAAAACGTTCCAGATTGGAGCTGGCTTCTGCTGCCGCAATCGTATAATACGTAGGAATTGCATATTCTACGAGGCTTAAATCAAATTCTTCAACAATTGCTCCCTTTGCCTTTAAGACTTCAACTGCATTCAGCACTGATGCCTTGACATCAGGGTCTAAGCCTTCCCCGAAGTAATCCTTTGGAATACCGATTCTCATGCCTTTGACATCATCAACCAGCGCACTTGTAAAATCGGTATCTTTGCGCTCTACCGATGTAGAATCCTTTAAATCATGGGAAGCGATGACTTCCATAATCGTTGCACAATCGGTTACGTCCTTGCAGAGCGGTCCAATCTGGTCTAAGGATGAACCGTAAGCGACCAGTCCGTAACGGGATACTGTTCCGTATGTCGGTTTCATGCCGACAACACCGCAGTAAGATGCAGGCTGTCTGATAGAACCACCTGTATCAGAACCCAATGCAAAAAAGCACTCGTCTGCCGCAACCGCTGCTGCCGAACCGCCTGAAGAACCACCCGGTACGTGTTCCGGGTTGCGTGGATTTTTTGTAACGCCATATGCAGAGGTTTCTGTGGTAGAACCCATGGCAAATTCATCCATGTTGGTCTTACCAATCATAACCGCACCGGCTTCCTGTAATTTCACAACGGCTTCTGCATCATACTGCGGAACAAAATTTTCCAGAATCTTTGATGCACACGTTGTCACAACGCCCTTTGTACAAAGGTTGTCCTTAATGGCAACCGGCACACCGGCTAAAGGTCCGGTCAGTGTTCCAGCTTCAATCTTTTCCTGTGCTTCTTTGGCTGCCTGCATTGCTTTTTCTTTATCTATTGTGATATAGCAGTGATACGTTTCTTCTGTTTTTTCAATCTGTTCCAACACTGCTTTCATTGCCTCTACTGCTGTGGTTTTACCGGCTTTGATTTCTTTTGCCAGTTCCACGGCTGTCAATTCCAACAAACTCATATTTATCTCCATTCCGAAGCGTTTCACGCTACCGTTTTACTTAATCGACTGTCTTTGGCACAACAAATGCATCTTCTTTCCGTTCCGGTGCATTTGCAAGTGTGGCTTCACTGCCGTCCCCGTTGGTTACGACATCTTCACGCATCACATTTTCAACCGGGAATACATGGGACATCGGTTCAACGCCCGTTGTATCCAGTTCATTTAACTTATCAATATGGTCTAACATGCTTGCCATATCTTTTTTAGCTGCTTCCTTTTCCTCGTCAGAAAGCTCTAACTTTGCCAGAATGCCGACATATTCAATGGTTTCGTCACTAATTACATTTGCCATATTTCCTCTCCATTCCGCAGGCACTTGTGCCGGAGGTTCCGCGGACGGATTTAAATCCGTCCTGCGATAAAAGATATTTTGTGGTGCTTGCTCCACAAAATATCTGTGTGAAAAAGCTGTGATTTACGGCTTTTTCACACTCCTCTCCATTCCGCAGGCGTTATGCGCCGCAGGTCAATATTTAATCACGCACTTTGATATGCACTTCTCTTAACTGCTGTTCTGTTACTTCGTTTGGTGCACCACACATTAAATCCTGTGCTGTACCGCTCATTGGGAACGGAATAATTTCACGGATATTTTCTTCGTTGCGCAATAACATAATCATACGGTCGATACCAGGTGCCATACCGGCGTGTGGCGGTGCACCGAACTGGAACGCATTGTAGAGTGCGCCAAACTTTTCTTTTAATACTTCTTCATCATAGCCTGCAATTTCAAATGCCTTTACCATAATCTGCATATCGTGGTTTCTTACGGCACCGGATGATAATTCTACACCGTTGCAGACAATATCATACTGGTAAGCTAAGATATCTAACGGGTCCATTGTATTTAATGCTTCAAGACCGCCCTGTGGCATAGAGAATGGGTTGTGTGTAAATCCAATCTTCTTTGTTTCAGGGTCTTTTTCAAACATTGGGAAGTCATTAATGTAGCAGAAACGGTATGCGTTCTTTTCCAGTAAGTCAAGCTTTGTACCAAGTTCTGTACGAATCTGTCCTGCAAAGTATGCAGCTCTTTCTTCCTTATCTGCCATGAAGAAAATTGTATCTCCGGCTTCAAGTCCTGCAAGTTCTAAGAATTCCTTCTTCATATCGTCCGGGATAAACTTATCAATCGGTCCCTTGTAAGATAAATCTTCAAGAACTTCCAGATAACCCAGTCCGCCCATGCCGATGCCTGTTGCAAACTTCAACAGCTTTTCATGGAAGCCCTTAGACATATTTGCATGAACCTTTACGGCACGTACTGTCTTTCCGATAAACGGTTTAAATGTACATCTCTGGAAGAAATCTGTTACATCAATAATACGAAGCGGATTTCTTAAATCCGGCTTATCTGTACCGAACTCTAACATTGCCTGCTTGTAGCTGATAATCGGATACGGTGCCTTTGTTACTTCATAACCTTCCGGTGCAAACTTTTCAAATGCGGCTGTCAGCACTTCTTCACCCACACGGAAGACATCTTCCTGTGTTGCAAAGCTCATTTCAAAGTCTAACTGATAGAATTCTCCCGGTGAACGGTCTGCTCTTGCATCTTCATCACGGAAGCACGGTGCAACCTGGAAATACTTATCAAAACCGGATACCATTAACAGCTGCTTATACTGCTGTGGTGCCTGTGGCAGAGCGTAGAACTTGCCCTTGTATTTTCTAGACGGTACGATATAATCTCTTGCGCCTTCCGGTGAAGAAGCACAGAGAATCGGTGTCTGAATTTCAAGGAATCCCATTTCTGTCATCTTCTGACGTAAAAATGCGATAACCTGTGAACGGAAAATCATGTTGTTCTTTACTTTTTCATTTCTTAAATCCAGATAACGGTATTTTAAGCGGACATCTTCACGAACCTCTTTAGAAGTCATAACTTCAAAAGGAATGGTTGAGTAAACCTGTCCGAGCATTGTAATCTTCTTTGCTTCGAGTTCGATTGTTCCTGACGGAATCTTCGGATTGTATGTTTCTTCATCTCTTTTTTCTACCACGCCTTCGATAGAAATACACTCTTCCTTCTTAATGCCCTTTAAAAGTTCAGGGTCACGGATAACAACCTGTAATACGGCATACATATCTCTTAAATCAATGAAAGATACTCCTCCGTGGTCACGGATATTTTCAACCCAGCCTGCAACCTTTAACTCCTTTCCGATGTCCTGTTCACTCACATTGTTCAATGTGGTATCTCTGTAAATGTTTCCCATTCTTTTTTTGACTCCTTTTCTTTAAATTTATAGATATTTTTGTCATTTATTTCACAAGCTATCCGCTTTGTGTGAAAAAGTAAAACGCGCACAATATTTATGCCGTATCATCAGTCTGTGTACCGGAACATTCGGGCTTTCTTACGAATACTGCATAACAGTTTCTTCAAACCAAAAAATCCCCGGAATACTTCTCTTTCAAGAAATATTCCGGGGCAGATAATTCATCTTATCCGCGGTACCACCCGCTTCAAGTACTAAAATAAGCACTCCTTCAACCGCTTAACGCGCGCATACGGAACTGCCTACGACGGCTTTAACCGTTTTCAACAATCCAGCTCCAGAGCGTTCCCTTTAACAATTCCCTTAGCGGGTTCTCAGTCGATGACACCGCCTTCCTGTCAGGTTCCATGAAAAAGAGTCTCCTTCTTTGCCTTTTCCTATCTTTGATAATTTTGATAATACCATAGGGTCAGGCAAAATGCAAGAATTAAATCAGATTACACTGAATTTTGCAATCTCTTTCTTTAAATCCTTTGACACTGCCTCATTGACATTGGTACATTCCTGTATTTCATCCATGTTGGAAAGGACCTTGTCCACTGAACCGGAAAATGCCTCTACACGGTTCTTTTCTTCCTCAATCGTATCGGAAATCTCCACTATCTTGCTTCCGACATGAGCCGATGATTCTAACAGGTTACTGGTCTTATTTTCAAAATCAGCCATCATATTTTCGAGTGTATCTGCATCCTCTAAATACTGTGCAGAAGCTGTTACAAACTTATCATAATCTGCCTGTACATTCGATGTGACATACTCTAAGAGTTTATCGGATGAAACTGCAAGCTGTTCTACGGAAGATACCACTTCTTCGCTGATTTCCTGAATACTGTTTGCCGTGTTACGGCTGTTATCCGCAAGCTGTCTGATTTCATCTGCTACGACCGCAAAACCTTTTCCTGCTTCTCCGGCTCTTGCTGCTTCAATGGAAGCATTCAGTGCTAAGAGGTTGGTCTGACTTGCAATGGATAAAATATCCTCTGTCAGTGTCTTAATGACATTGACACTCTTACTGCTTTCAACAGATGTTCTTAAATCCTTCTCTAAAGAAGATGTAATTTCTTTGGAAGCGTTCTTGCTGTTTCCTGCCAGTGCCTGGATTTCATTGGCTCTTTCTTTCATGTGGACTGTATATTCTTTACCGTCAGCACCCGCTTTTTCGATTTCACTGCTGCCTGCTTCCAGCTGCTTCATATCCCCTGTTATCATTTCAACTGCGTCTGAAATTGCATCAATTTCATTGCAAAGCTTTGCTGTTTCTTCCGATAACTCCCCTGCGCTTTCTGCTGAGGATTCTACCTTCTTTATAATATTGCCGGATGCCCCATCAAGTGAAATTGAATGGCCTTCAATCCGCTTCATAATCACCTGTAATTTATCCAAAAACATATTGATACCGAAAATCAGACGTCCGATTTCATCTTCTTTTTTCGTTTCAATCCGTTCTTCAAGATTGCCTTCATTCTTTTCCAGCTTTTCAATCATATCGTTGAGCTGTTTTTGTGTCTTCTGCAACGGCTTTACAACCGAAACATACGTTACGATAATCGTTACAATAACCATTGCCAGCTGTAAAGATGAAATCACACCATTTCTTGATAATCCCGCCGTAATTCCTTCTGCCATGCTGCCCGCCGTATCCCGGATTTCCTGTGGCACCTCTGTTGTGGTATTAGACATTCCCTCACAGACCTCACGGAATGACTGGAACTGGCTTGTCGTACTGACATTGACCGTCACAGTCAGAATAAAAATAACAATTAACGGTAACATGATTTTAAATGCAATGTGTTTTTTCATAACTATAATTCCTCCCGGTTTCCAATTCGGTGGTATATTTTTTCTTTCTTTTAGTCAAAAAAGGATTAGCCCAGTCCTGCTAATCCTTTTTTTGTTAACACACTAAATTATACACGTTCCTATTTTCACAACCACCAATATCCCATACATTTATGACTGAATACACTTACCAATTCTTTCTCTTATCGTTTGTATTCTTATTACAATCCCTCATTGTATGTTCTTGCAAACACCCAGCTTTATAACAACCGCACAAACTCAATTCGTATAAAGTTAAAACTCTCTCACGATACTTATCCCAGCAGCCTAAACCCGCATTCCGGCTGCTGTTCATATTCTTACTCTCCCCAGTGAATATTAACGGAAAAGAAAAGTCCTTCATATGTGTTCCTGTCACTTATACTATAATTTACTGTGCATATTTATTCAAGTCAGGTGGCATAATTCACGTTATTTTGGCATAATCTGCGTTGTTTTACAGCAAAATATGTACGCAGAACATCCCGTCTTCCTCATACCGCTGGATATATCCGCCATTTTTATCCACTGTATGTTCAATGCTTTTCATGCCGATTCCATGCAGATAGCGATTGGCTTTATCAGTAATAAAACGCGGGTTATTCTGCAACACTGATTTTGCAACGGTGTTCTTTATAAGAATTGAATATTTATTCTCATATGAGAAAATTTTAAGAAAAATGCTGCGCGGCTTATCCGGTGTGATTTTTTTCTGTGCTTCTACCGCATTATCCAGCAGATTTGAAAGCATCACCGCAATATCCAGTTCCCGCTCTCCGTCCACGGAAGCCGTCACTTCTACCTGCATTTTAATATTTTCATGTTCGCATAATACTTTTTTTTCATTTAACACGGAATTGACCAGATTGTTTCCCGCCACATAAACATACTTATTCTGTCCACAGTCTTCAATATGTTCACCGATTGCCTGCCTTAATCCTTCGTAATCTCCATCATTTAACAGGTGCATATAAATATTAAGATGTTTCACCATATCGTGGCGGATTTTGCGGATATCCTGATACTCTTTATCCATGCGGATAATATCCGCACGCTGTGCCTGCAGCTTTAAATTTGCCAGTTCATTGCGTTTTTCATAATCATTTTTATAACTGATTGAATTGGCAATCGCAAGCGGTACAACAGTCATTACAATGATGGATATTTCAATTGCAAGAACATAAATATAATCCCGTCCGTCAAAGTGGCGCACATAGGTCCATAAAATCAGCGCTACCGCAGCAACACTGTCCGCAATAAAATAAACTGCCAGCATCAGCCATTCTTCTTTTTTAATAATACGTCTTTTGGCAAGCACTCTGCCCCAGATATAAAAGATAATAATAAATACAATTCGGTTAAATGCCACATATGCCATCTTTGATGCCGTCGTATTAATAATCTGTTCCGCCCCGCGGTACCATGATAAAATCTCAACACACAGGCTGGTGGCTAAATTAACCAGCAGTGTATTGACAAGCAGTACCAGTGCGATTGTAATCGACTGCCACAGCCCGCCACGCATCACAATCATACTATATCCAATAATTACGACAACCCCCAGCACCATCTGAAGCACCGGACTGTCCGAAAAGAAAAATCCAACAACAAAAAAAAGTGCTGCTGCAAGCGTACTGACAACATAACGGTACTTACTCTCATATTTCCAGTATGCATTTAAAATTGCCGTATAAATTGTACATTCAATCAATGTTGAAATAACATTTGTTACTATATCCAGTTCTACCATTTACCAATCTGCCTCACAAATTATTTTCATGGCGGATAAATTCCAGATGTTTTTGTTTCAGGCTTTCCAGCCGTTCCCTGCTGATGGAAATACACTCTCCGTTATTCATCAATACATCTTTATAACGGACTCTGTCCACATGGCGCAGATTAACGATATATCCTGACTGGACACGCACAAATCCCTTTTCATAAAAAATCTGTTCTAGATCTGCCATTTTAGCACGAACCATATAATCTTCCTGAAGTGTCTTTATTTTTACATAATGCTTGGCACTTTCAAAATAGTAAATTTCTGACAGCTTTAAACGCACGGTATTGCCATTGACACAGAAATCATAGTAGTTTTTCAAGCTATGATATCTGTTTAATAATGCCGTAACTGCCTCTTCCAGTTCTTCTTCAAGCCGCGCTTTTCTGATAAACCGAAGCGGTGTGGTTTTAATCGCTTCAAAAACCATGCTTTCACAGGACGACACAAAAATCAGTCCAACATCCGGCAAAACCTCCCTGACCTGCTGTGCTGCCTGTATTCCTGTCATCTGCGGCATATCAATATCCAAAAATATTCCATCAAAAGAAATTGTATGAATCTCTTTTAAGAACTTTGTAACATCCGTATATACATGAATTTCACAATTTTCTATCTGTCCCTCAATGATTTTTAATAGTTTTTCTTTCAGATCTGCAATATCCTGTTCACTATCATCGCAAATTGCAACTTTCATGCCATAACCTTTCACTTTTTGTAATTTTTATCTGTTTTCTTTTGCTGCCTGCAACAAATGCTTTGCAAGCACCGATGTTGTAACCGAACCTACCCCGCCCGGAACCGGTGTTGCCACGGATGCAAGCGAAGAAATACCGTCTGTATCCACATCGCCGCATAATTTTCCGTTGTTATCCACATTAATACCCACATCAATCACAACGGCACCTTTGCCGACATACTCTGCGTTAATCATCTTTGCGACACCTGCCGCTGCTACTAAAATGTCTGCCCTGCGGCATTCTTCTTTCATATCCTTTGTCTTTGTATGGCAGATTGTCACAGTTGCATTCTTTTTTAATAACAGCATAGATACCGGTTTCCCGATTACAAGGCTTCTGCCGACAACCGTGACTCTTTTCCCTGTGACATCAATTCCCGCAAAATCCAGCATTTCAACAACTGCCTCTGCCGTACACGGTGCAAAGCCTGTCTTATCCCCTGCAAAAACCTTGGCTAAATTGACCGGGGAAATGCCGTCTAAATCCTTTTCCGGGGAAATCCTGTCCACCACCGCTTCTTCATCTAAGTGTTTTGGAAGCGGACGAAGCAGTAAAATACCGTCAATCTGCGGATTATCATTGATTGCATCAAATTCTTTCTGAAAGGCTTCATTTTCGATGGTTTCCGGGAAAACGAAGGATTCACAGGCAAAACCTACCTTTTCCATTTTCTTTGTTGCACCGCGCTCATAAGACATATCATCCGGACGCTCACCGACACGGATGATGGCAAGCTTCGGTACTCTGCCGCCCATATCCGCACTTTCTTTGATTAATTTTTCATTGATTGCATTTGCAACATCTATTCCCTTTAATAATTCCATGTTTCCTCTTTTCCAAACCTTTTTTTAGTTCCGTATCCATAGGCAATACTTTATCCCTACATTTCTGTTGTACCGCCTGCAAATCCAATTATCTTATCGCATCCACGACTTCTTCATAAATTCTGTCTGCCAGTTCATTGCCTTCAATTAACAGTGCATCGGTTCTTGTGTTTAATTCTTCTGCCGTTTCTGTATCTTTCATCAGCTTTGTATTGATAAATACATTTAAAGAAGCGCCGTTTAATGCAGCCTTGCAAAGCTGCACACCTGCGCCGACATCACTGATGGCAAGACGGCTTCCCACAACGGACAGCCGTTCTAGGATTTTTAATGCTTCCAATATCTTTTCCATTAAGGCAACCGGGGTCAGGCTCGCTTCTTTTAATGCCTTTTCCATAACTGCATCTTTATATTTCTGCTGTTCTTTTGTGTCTTTTGGAAGTCCGTAAGCTTTTGAAAGCGGTTCAAAGCTTTCGGCATCTTTATCCATATATGTCATCAATTCTTTAGAAAGCTGTTCCGTCTTTGATAAGAGTTCTTCGATTTCTTCCTGATACTGCGCATACTTTTTCTTGCCGGTTGTCAGATTGGCAACCATTGCGCCAAGTGCCATACCTGCTGCCGCCACATATGCACATGCGCCGCCGCCACCCGGTACTGCTGCCTTAGAGGAAAGCACTTCAATAAATTCCTGCATATTCTGTTCTGCCATCATTTTAGTTTTCCTCCTTTAACTGCCATTCTCCCGTAAATACCGTTTCTGCCGGTCCTTCCATATATACGGTATTTTCTTTCTTATCCCATGTAATTTTTAAATCGCCGCCTAATAAATGCAGTGTAGCAGTATCATCACACAAGCCGTTTAACACCGTTGCCACAAGGCTTGCACACGCACCTGTGCCGCAGGCAAACGTTTCACCGGAGCCGCGCTCCCACACGCGCATATTTAAGTTTTCACTGTCACACACCTGAATAAATTCAGTGTTTACCCTGTCCGGAAATGCCGGATGATTTTCAAACATCGGACCGATTTTTTCCAGTTCAAATGCTTTTAAATCCACATTTTTATCTAAATAAACAATTGCATGCGGATTTCCCATGGATACACAGGTCACTTCGTAGTCTTTTCCGTCTACGCTGATTGGCTGTGCAACAAGCTTGTCCACATTTTTAAGGTTTTCTGCATTTTTAAAAGCATGAATGTCTGCCGGAATCTGTTCCGGCTGTAATATCGGCGCACCCATATTGACCCTGACCGTCTTTACTTTGCCGTCACTGCCCGGATAAAGCTGTAATGTCTTAATACCGGATAACGTTTCCACGGTAATTTCCGCCTTGTCTGTCAGTCCGTTGTCGTATACATATTTGCCGACACAGCGGATACCGTTGCCGCACATGCTGCCCTGTGAACCGTCCGCGTTATACATTTCCATAAAGAAATCTGCTTTGTCGGATTTTTTTATCAGAATCAGTCCATCCGAACCGATTCCGAAATGTCTGTCGCTGACCGCAACTGCCACTTTTGACGCGTTTTTTAATTCATTTTGGGTACAGTCCACATAGACATAATCATTTCCTGCTCCCTGCATTTTTGTAAATTTCATACTACTCCTCATTTCTGAGCGACTTTGTCGCGAAGCTGCGATGAAAAATTCGCGCAGGCGATTTCTCATCTGCAATCATGGAGATTTGTTTTCGCTCAGAAACAAATCTCCATGTGAACAAGCTTAGATTTATGGCTTATTCACACTTCTCCACATTTCTGATATATTTATTCTGAATAAATTCCTATTACCATTGAAGCGGATTCTACCATTGTGTTTCCACTGTCCATACTGCATTTCTGAATATAGCGGAATGCCTCCGGTTCTGTCATATTGTTTTTTTCCATCAGGATTGCTTTTGCATCATCAATCACTTTCTGCTCCTGCGGGCTGCGGCGTTTCGGCTGCATGCGTTTCTTTTTCCGCCTGCGCACCTGTACCTGAAGCATCATTTCAATCGTATTAATCAGATCATTGACTTTAATCGGCATTGCCGCACAGACAATATCATTATCCTGACAGTCATCCCACAGATTTTTTGATGCTACAAGCAGCATTTCAAAGCTTTTCGGCTTATACTCATACAGTTCGGAATACAGCATATTATCTGAAAGCTTATATCCGCAGATAATAATTCCATCTGACAGACGGTCTGCCATATTGATTGCCTGCGCACCAGAGGTACACGCCGAAGCGGCTTCATAGCCCCTCCTGACCAAAAGATTTCTGACAGCTTTTGCTTCTTCTAACTTAGGAAATGCTACAATCAGTGTTGCCATTTTCCTTTCCTCCGTTTTTACTGTATTGGCTGTCTTTATTCCTGCTTAGAACTTGTACAGGTATTCATCTAATTCCCACTGGGAAACCCGGGTGCGGTAATCATTCCACTCTTTTAACTTGGCTTCGGCGTATTTGGATACAATATGTTCTCCTAAAACATCACAGATAACTTTATCTTCCTGCATGCACTGTATCGCTTCGTAAAGATTTTCCGGCAGCTTTTCAATGCCTGCCTTATCACGTTCCTCCTGTGTCATCTCAAAAATATTGCAGTCTACGCTGTCCGGCACGGTAAGCTTTCTTTTAATACCGTCCAAGCCTGCCGCAAGACATGCCGCCAGTACAAGATACGGATTGGCTGCCGGATCCGGACTTCTTAATTCCACACGGGTTGTTTCGCCCCTGCCTGCAGGGATACGGATTAACGGACTTCTATTAACAGACGACCATGCGATATAAACCGGCGCTTCATGTCCCGGTACCAGTCTTTTATAAGAATTGACCAGTGGATTGGTAATTGCCGTCATGCCCTTTGCATGCGCCATCAGTCCCGCAATAAAATGATACGCATCTTCCGAGAGTCCGCGTTCATCATTTTCATCTGTAAAAATATTTCTGCCGTCCAATGTTGCAAGGGACATATTGACATGCATGCCCGAACCGTTGATGCCGTATTTCGGTTTTGGCATAAAGGTTGCATACAGACCGTGTCTTTTAGCAATCGTCTTGACCGTCAGTTTAAAGGTCATAATGTTATCCGCCGTAATTAACGCTTCATCATAGCGGAAGTCAATCTCGTGCTGTGCCGGCGCAACCTCGTGGTGGGAAGCTTCGATTTCAAAGCCCATATCTTCAAGTGTCAGAATCATATCACGTCTTACATTTTCACCCAAATCAATCGGACCTAAATCAAAATAACCGCCCTTTTCATGAGTCAGCGTTGTCGGCAGTCCGTTATCATCAGTATGGAATAAGAAAAATTCACATTCCGGTCCGACATCAAAGACATAACCCATATCAGCAGCTTCCTGAATGGCTCTCTTTAAAACATTTCGCGGGTCACCCTGAAACGGCTTTCCGTCCACCGTATAGACATCGCAAATCAGTCTTGCGACCTTTCCCTGCTGCGGACGCCACGGAAAGATTTCAAATGTGTCATAATCAGGATACAAATACATATCAGATTCTTCAATCCGCACAAAGCCTTCCACTGCCGAGCCGTCAAACATACACTGGTTATTTAATGCACGTTCAAGCTGGCTGGACGTAATTGCAATATTTTTTAACACGCCGAAAATATCCGTAAACTGTAAACGGATAAACTCAACGTCTTCTTCCTCTACCATTCTGAAAATATCATTTTTTGTATATCTGCTCATGATGACCTCTCTCTCTGCCGTTTTTGACTGCATTGTTTTCTGTAACAAACTGCTTTTATCATACAACATCCGGTACGTTTTTGTACAGTTCTCAATTGCATACAATTCATTTATAAAAAAATTTCCGGAACCAGCTTTATATTCTGATTCCGGAAGATATTTTTATTTAAGATTCTTCGGCTTTACCTGCATTTTACAATGTTTTTATACTCGGCATATTCCGCCGGAATGCTGTCCGTTATAATCTTTGCACTGTAAAACGGTGCAAAAGTCACCGGACTGACACGGTTAAATTTTTCCGAATCCGCCAGTATGTAACATTTACGGCACTGTGTCACCGCCGCTTTCTTCACCGAAGCTTCATGAATATCCGGTGTTGTAAATCCGCATTTTACGGTGATGCCGTTTACACCGAAAAAACCTTTGACAAAATGATACCGCTGTAATGCTCCGACTGCTTCTGTTCCGATTAGTGCCTCCGTACTGCCCTTTAATTCGCCGCCGGTTAAAAACACCCTGAATCCCGCCGCAGCAAGTCTTCTCGCATGCAATACCGCATTGGTCACATACGTGGCATTTTTCTGTGTAATATAGTCAATCATATATGCCGTGGTTGTTCCCGCATCAATAAACACAAAATCATCCGGCTCGATCAGCGATGCCGCATACTTTGCAATGCGTATTTTCTGCTCTTTGTTTACATTTTCCTTCTGCTGTACGGTTGGTTCCCTTGAAATCACTTCACCCTCCAGCGCCACTGCGCCACCGAAAACCTTTATCAGCTTTCCTGCCTGATGCAGTGCCGTAATGTCCCGGCGTGCCGTAGACTCTGAAATATGAAGCAGTTCCTTAATCTGTGTTACGGTAACGCTTTTGTTTTCTTCCAGCAGATTTAATATCATCTCATAACGCTGTTCTGTCAACATGACTACTCCTGCTTTCCTCTGCGGTATGCTTCTACATCTGTTTCCAGAATGACCTTTCTCACCGGCAGAATTTTTGCCGGTGAAACAGAGAGTTCATCAACTCCCATTGCAAGAAATTCTTTCGTAAGCTTCGTATCTGCGCCTAGTTCACCGCAGATTCCCACCCAGATTCCTGCCTTATGTGCATTGGCAATCGTCATTTCAATCATCTTTAAAACTGCCGGATGATGTGCATCGTAAAATGCTTCCAGTTTTGTATTCTGACGGTCAATTGCCAGTGTATACTGTGTCAGGTCATTCGTTCCGATACTAAAAAAATCAACTTCTTTTGCCAGCTCATCACTAATCATAACTGCCGCCGGAGTTTCAATCATGATGCCCTGCTCCGGTGTGTTGTATTCAATACCCTGCCGGTCTAATTCTTCTTTTACCTCTGAAACAATCTGTTTAACTGCCCGCACTTCTTTCACACTGGTAATCATCGGATACATAATTGCCAGTTTTCCAAAGGCGCTTGCCCGAAACAATGCCCGCAGCTGTGTTTTAAAAATTTCCGGACGCGTCAGACAGATGCGGATTGCGCGGCACCCCATTGCCGGATTGTCCTCTTTATCCATGTGAAAATATTCACATTGTTTATCTGCGCCGATATCCAGTGTTCTAATAATAACACGTTTTCCTGCCATTGTCTGCACAACCGTCTTATAAATCTGAAATTGTTCTTCCTCCGTCGGAAAATCTTCCCGCTCCAGATAGATAAATTCACTGCGGAATAATCCAATACCCCCTGCATCATTTTGAAGCACAGCCGCCAGATCTTTGCTGTTTCCGATATTGGCATACAGCTGTATGGTCTTTCCGTCTAACGTCTTATTTTCCCTGCCTTTTAATAATTCAAGAAGCCGCTTCTGTTCTTCCTGCTGTGCCTGCTTTTCTTTCATCTGCGCCAGTGTTTCCTCATCCGGCTCTACATAAAGCACGCCGCTGACTCCGTCTACAATGCCAAGCCTGCCGTCAATCGTATCGTCAAGCGGAACTGATGCACCGACAAGTGCCGGGATTCCCATGGTTCTTGCAAGAATCGCCGTATGGGAATTCATAGAACCGTCTATTGTCACAAAGGAAAGCACCTTCTGCTTATCCATCTGCACGGTTTCTGACGGTGCAAGGTCCTGTGCCGCAATAATGACCGGTTCTTCGGTCTGTACACCGCCGCCTGCGTTTCCGCTCAACACCGATACCAGCCGCTCGGAAATGTCCCGTACATCGGCAGCCCTTCCACGCATATATTCATCTTCCATGGATGCAAACATCTGCGCAAAGTTATCTTCGGTTACGGCGACGGCATATTCTGCATTGACCCTCTGCGTTTCAATGATATTTTCTACGGATTCATTGTAGTCGTCATCTTCTAACATCATCTGATGGATTTCAAAAATTGCCGCATTGGCTTGTCCGACTTCTTTTAACGCTTTGTCATATAGATTCTGAAGCTGTTCTAACGCTGTCTGCTTTGCCGTGCGATACCGTCCGATTTCTGCGGGAACATCTTCAATCTTTCTTCTTTTGACCTGCTGTTCCCCTTTTTTATAAACCTGTATTGTTCCGATTGCAATGCCGCCAAAAACACTTTTTCCACTATATACACGCATCGCCGCACCTCCTTAATCCGCACACTTTAAATCAAAGCATTTCTTTCATGAATTTTTCCATTGCCGTAAATGCGGCATCTTCGTCTTCACCTTCAATACGGATTGTCACTTCATTGTCTTTTTTTACTGCCAGTGCCATAACCGTAAAAATCTTTTTGCAGTCGCCTTCTTTTCCGTCTTTTACAATCTTAATACTGCTTGTAAATGCCTTTGCCGCCTTAACCAGCTCTCCTGCCGGTCTTGCATGAATCCCTTCCGGATCTGTAATTGTGTACTGAAATTCTTTCATAATATTCTCCTTTTCTGAGCAACTTGTTGCGAAGCGGCGATGAGAAATTCGCGCAGGCGATTTCTCATCTGCCACCATAGCACTTTGTTTTTGCTCAAAAGCAAAGTGCTGTGTGAAAAATCAGCACATCAGTGTGATTTTTCACACTTATCGCCTTTTCTATCTTATCTTTTTCTTTAATACTCCGAGTAACACCGTTGAAACCGCCATTCCGACAACCAGTGCAATCAGATACATCCACGGATTCCCGATTACCGGTACGACAAAGATGCCGCCGTGCGGTGCCATCAGTGTACATTTGAATGCCATAGACATTGCTCCTGCAATCCCCGAACCAATGACACATGCCGGTATGACATGCAGTGGGTCGGATGCTGCATAAGGAATTGCACCTTCGGTAATAAATGCCAGTCCCATAATAAAGTTGGTCGGTCCTGCTTCCCGCTCCTGCTTTGTAAACTTGTTCGGGAACAACATCGTTGCCAGTGCGATTGCACACGGCGGTGTCATACCGCCAATCATAACTGCCGCCATGATATCATAGTTGCCTGCAATAATGGAGGCCGTACCAAATACATATGCCGCTTTGTTAAACGGTCCGCCCATATCAACCGCCATCATGCCGCCAAGAATAAATCCGAGTGCTATCTTGCTTGTGCCGCTCATGCCGGTTAACGCACTGTTTAATCCGGTATTAATGCCGCCCATCACCGGTTCTACAATAAACTGCATAAGCAGTCCAATGATTAAAATACCCGCTACCGGATAAATCAATACCGGTGTCAGTTTTTCAATTGTTTCCGGCAGTTTCACACAAAGCTTTTTCAGTCCCAGAATAATGTATCCTGCCGCAAAGCCTGCAACCAGTGCGCCAAGGAATCCCGATTTTCCGTTTGCCGCCATCATGCCGCCGACAAAACCGACTGCCAGTGCCGGTCTGTCCCCGATTGCCATGCCGATATACCCTGCCAGCACCGGAAGCATAAATCCGAAGGCAACACCACCGATACCTTTAAACAGTGCTGCCGCCTGTGTAATCGTACCGAAATTAGAACGCTGTTCTGCGGTCAATGCACCGACATCCACACACAGACCATCAATTAAAAATGCAATGGCAATTAAGATTCCGCCACCGACTACGAATGGAAGCATATGCGATACACCGTTCATTAACTGTGTATAAATCTGATGTGCAATCCCGCCTTTTGCTTCATTTTTTGTATCCTGCTCTTCTTCCCCCGCATGGTATATGGAAACGTCCCCCTTTATTGCCCGGTCAATTAATGTATCTGCCTTACTGATACCGTCTGATACCGGACACTCAATCACTTTTTTGCCGTTAAAACGTGTCATCGGCACTTTGGCATCTGCCGCCACGATAATACAATCGGCTTCCTTGATTTCCTGTTCTGTCAGCACATTTTTAGCACCGCCCGAACCCCGCGTTTCGATTTTAATCGTGCAGTTTTTCCCTTTTGCCGCCTTTTCAAGCCCCTCTGCTGCCATGTACGTATGTGCAATTCCTGTCGGGCAGGATGTTACTGCCAGAATCTTTACGCCGCCTTCACTGCTCTTTTTGGTTTCTCCTGCTGTTTCAAGCCGTTCTTCAATTCCCGCTTTTTCTTCATCTGCTTCGTCAATAATTTTTATAAATTCTTCTACACTGCCCGCACCGCGTAACCGCTGTGTAAATTCTTCATCCATTAACAGCATGGACAGCTTACCGAGTACATCCAGATGGATATTGTCTTCTGTATCGGGTGCTGCTATCAAAAACAGTAGTGTAACCGGTTCTCCGTCTAACGAATCAAAATCCACACCGCCCGGAATCACCATCGCTGCCAGTCCCGGAGCAGATACCGCTGCACATTTCCCATGTGGAATCGCAATGCCTTCACCAATTCCCGTTGTACTTTCCTTTTCACGTTCCCCAACCTGTCTGCGGTATGCTGCTTTATCTGAAATATTTCCCCGCTGTGTCATCAGTTCTACTGCCTGATTGAGTGCTTCTTCCTTATTCCCCGGTGCTGCCTGTAAGGAAATGCTTCTTGCATCAAGTAAATCCGTAATTCTCATAAAATCCCTCCTGTCTGTTCCTGTAAATTTATCCTTGTTACCTGCTCATATACTGCCTGAATTTCTGCTTTTGTCGCCAGATTTTCTGAAAATGCACTGGCGCTTCCTGCCGCCATCCCCATATGAAATGCATATTCATAATCCTGTTTTTCAAGCCATCCTGCCATAAATCCTGCCACCATAGAATCCCCTGCACCAACGCCGTTTACCAGTTTTCCTTCCGGTGCTTCCTTTTTGTAAACCGCACCGTGCTTTGTAATCAGTACAGCCCCTTCTCCTGCCATGGATATCAGTACATTTTCCGCGCCAAGTTCCTGAAGTTTCTTTCCGTATGGCACAACTTCCTGCCTTGTCTTTAATTCTACGCCAAATATTTCTCCTAATTCATGATTATTGGGTTTAATTAAAAATGGGTGATATGGAAGTACATTCATCAGTAAATCTTTTGTCGCATCAACAACAATCATCACACCTTTGTCTTTCAACTGTTGCATAATCGTGCTGTAAATATTTTCCGGCACCGATACGGGAATGCTGCCGGACAAAAATAATACATCGCCCCGCTGTAACCGGCACAGCCGGTCCGTCAGTTCCTTTAACCGTTCCTTTTTAATCTCAGGGCCTCTGCCATTGATTTCCGTTCCGTCAATGGACCTTAACTTTACATTAATTCTTGAAATGCCTTCCTCCAGCCGGATAAACTCCTGTGAAATTCCGGTATTTTCCAGTTCACGGATAATTTCATCCCCTGTAAAGCCTGCCGTAAATCCCAGTGCCGTACTGGCAATTCCGAGATTCTTTAACACAATTGACACATTAATGCCTTTGCCACCCGGCAGAATCTGTTCAAAACCGGTTCTGTTTGTCAGCCCCAGTTTAAAATGCTCTACAGAAACGATATAATCCAGCGAAGGGTTCAACGTCACTGTATAAATCATATTCTTCTCCATTCTGCAAACGTCCTGCGCTGCCTTTTTAATTGTTCATTCACTGTTCCTTTTGTTAATCTGATTATACCGTCAAATTCAGTCAAAATCAATCAGCCAAAACCGCAAAAATTTTGACCGTTTTTAGTGTATTTTGCACAAAAAAAAGGCAGAACCGTAAATATTTCTTTACAATTCTGCCTTTGCCTTGTATTTATTATATACTTAAAATGCGATTGTATACGCTTTTTCAAAAATTTTTCCCGGTTCTAATTCATTCTGCCATGCACGTTTTTGAAGGTTTCCGTCAAAATCCGCCGCATCGGCTCTGCCGTACCACGGCTCAATGCAGATAAACGGCACTTTTTTACCGACCGGCGACCACAGCCCGAATACCGGCGCATCAAAGGTCACGGTGACAGCCGCTTTACCGTCTGCCTGAATTGAAACTTCCCGACAGCCGCTGTTTTCAAAAATGTATGCGTCTTTGTCAAAAAAGTCTTCCGTGACGGTGACTTTACTTTCATGCAGTTTCATTTCATGCGCTTCATTTTCCACCAAACCGTCTGTATTTAACAGCTTATAGGATAATACGGGATTTTCCGTCCCAAAAACCACTTCACAGCCTGCCATCGACTGTCTGTCGTCACAGATAAATGCCGGATGTCCGCCAATGCTGAAATACATCGTTTCCACATCGGAATTGATGACCTTCCATCCTGCTTCAATACTGCTGCCCTTTAACGTAAAACTGCACTGTAATTCAAAATGAAACGGATACTTTTCAAGTGTTTCCTTGGTATCTGTTAAATTCATCACAATCGAATCTTTCGTCTTTGACACCGGTACAAATTTCATATCCCGTGCAAAACCATGCTGGGACATTTCATACGTCTTTCCCTGATATTCTGTTTTGTTGTCCTTATACTTTCCGACCAACGGAAACAGCACCGGCGCATGGCGCTTCCACGCATCGGGATTCCCCTGCCAGATATGCTCTGCGCCGTCCTTTTTGGTCTTTACGGAAACCAGTTCGCAGCCCTTACTGCAAACCACCGCCTCTAAAAATTCATTTTCAATTTTATATTCCATATACCCTCCATACTGAGCGATTTTATATCGCGAAGTGACGATGAGAAATTCGCGCAGGCGATTTCTCATCTGTCATCAAAACAGTTTGCTTTTACTGTTTACCTTTAAATTCACCAATGACAATACAAACATGCCTGCTGCATTAAACAACAGCACCAAAATTGCCGCTGTCATACCGAAAGAATCTGCCAGCACACCGACAATCTGCGGTGTTACGATACCACCGAGTGCCGCAATCGCAAGAAACATGGACATTCCTGTGTTTGAGCCTTTTAGTACCGCACCGGCGCTGGATACGCTGGTCGGATAGATGCCCGCAAAGAAAAATCCAAGTCCCGCAATCGCTACGGTAATGACTGCAAGATTGTGTGTCGCTAATAACAGGATAAAAAATGCGGCTGTAGCAATACAATATGAAAAAATCAGCTTATTTTTATCAATTTTTGTGGAAAGCTTTGCCGTAAGCAGCCTTCCGAGCATTACCATAATCCATGTGACAGATACAAGATTTGTCGCATACGCACTGCTCATAATGCCCATACTCTTAAAATAGGTAACAAACCAGCCGTTGACGCAGTTTTCCAGTCCCAGATACAAAAACAACAGAAATCCCATAATATAAAATACAGGATTTTTATAAAATGTTTCTTTCGACTGCTCCTTATTTTCCTGCTGTGCCTTTTTGGATTCCTTTGGCCAGTTATAATCCAGCTCCATCAATGCATAAAACAGGCAGGCAAGCGCCGAACCTGTAACAACCGTGTACGCAACCGCACGCCAGCCCATGCCTGCACCGATATACAGTGATGTTAAAAACGGCGATAAAAATGCACCGACTGCAAATGTCATATGTAAAAGATTTAACGCTGCCGGTTTTCCATCCGAATTATCGTTGACAACCGCATTGTTGATAATGCTGACCGAACCCCTGCCGATACCGAGCAGTACAAATGCCGCATATAATACCGGCACCGGCGGAATCCATGTAATTATAAGCCACATCAGCGGAATCAATGCCGACATACTCACAATCGTTGCCTTTCTGCCGATTTTACCCGCAAGCGGCGGATTTACAAAGCTTGCCAGCAGATTTCCGATTGCAAATGCGGAGAGCAGTCCGCCCGCCACACTGTAGCTGATACCCGCTTCTTCAATCAGATATGGCAGAATTGCCCCTACCAGAAGCACCATCGCACCATTTACAAAAAATGCAAAATAGCACGGAAAAAATAGTTTCCATTTTGATTTCATCTCTTGTTCCTTTTCTCCATTTCTTTATTTAAACTGTCAGCAGCATTGCGCAGACCGGCAGTGTCAGGATACTTAAAAATGTAGTGATAACCACTGCTCCTGCCGCCAGATTTTCATCATACCCAAACTGCACTGCAAACACAGACGTAATCGCCGCGCTCGGGCAGGCTTCCAGTAAAAGTACCACCTGCGCCGCCATGCCTGTCACATGAAACAGCGAAAATACGCCAAAGCACACCGCCGGAATCACCAGCTGACGCACCAGAATAATATACCATATATTTTTATTATAAACCAGTCCTTTTATGTCACTTCCCGCAATAATCATGCCTGTAATAAACATCGACAGCGGTGTATTCATATTGCCAATCAGGCTGATGGGCTGTTTTATAATATCCGGCACAGGAATCTGACACAGATAAATGAGCAGTCCTGCCACAACCGAAATCAATACCGGATTGGTAAAGATTGTACGCCAAACCTCTTTTGCACGAACCTTTTTACTGACAATGCCATATCCGGCCGTCCACAGTAAAATATTATAAACCGTTACAAATGCGCTGGCATAAAGCAGTCCTTCCGAGCCAAACAGCGCCTGAATCAGTGGAAATCCCATATATGCCGCATTGGAAAAAATGCAGGCAAACCGCATAATCGGCAAATCGGGACTTTTGTGCTTTGCCGTCAATGCCAGCGTAATAAAAAGTCCGATAAGCAGCAGTAAAATACTAAGTTCAAACGCTTTCAAGAGATTATGGAGAATGTCAATATTAAATTCCATCATATACGAATTGATAACCATTGCCGGTACAATCAGATATAAGAGTAAATCCGAAAATGCTTTTTTCCCTTCCATTTTAACCGCTTTGGTCTTTACACAGACAAATCCCGCAAAAATCAAAATAAATAAAACAACTACCTGTTTCACTGTAATCAACGCCAGTTCCATAATAATCTCCTCGTGTTATATATTTCATTATTTGTTATATATTTGTTTGCAATGTGAGTATAGCACCCGGAAGCGCGGTTGTCCAGTCTTCTTTTACACAAAAAGTACCGCAGGACTTCCCGTTTTAAGAGTTCTCCTGCGGCACTGCCTGTTTTGTTCGTTCTGCCCGATATGTCTTTCAGTTATCAGCATACATTTTCCGTTCTGCCTTATGCATCATATTTCTTTAACAATCCGACACCCAGCGGATACGGTCCTGTATGCACGCCGACTGTTGCACCTATCTGATAAATGTCGATTGATGTAATATCCGAATATTCTTTCACGGATTCCAGCAGTCTGTCCCTGAAGGACACCGCTTCATCATAGTCGTAACCGTAACCCACCACAATTTCATAATCATTGGCATTGAGGTTGTTTTTCGTAAAATGCTCTTTAATCTGCACGAGCAGTTTGTCAATGGATTTCTTTCTGCCCCTTGCCATGCCGCTTGAGAAAATCTCGCCGTCCTGCATGACAATCATCGGCTTAATGCCGAGCATATTGACCGCACCGCCAAGCACCTTGCCGATTCTTCCGCCGTGAATCAGATAATCCAGACTGCCTACCGTAAAGATAATTCTGCCGGTTGATTTAATCCGTTCCAGTGCCTGCACACTTTCTTCCAGCGAAAGTCCTGCCGCTTTCATCCGCGCAGCTTCCCTGACAAAAATTCCTTCCTCAACCGTATTTAATGTAGAATCAATCACTTCAATCTTTGCATCTGGATAATCTTCCAAGAGCATATTTCTGGCATTGACCGCTGAATTATAAGAGCCGCTGAACTTTGTGGTAATACAGATACAAAGCACGCCCTCGCCTGCTTTAACAATCGGTGTAAAAACATCTACATAGTCCTGTACAGACGGCATGGACGTCTTTGGGAAAACCGTCGGATTTTCTACCATTTCTTTATAGAAGTGGCGGACTTCAATTTCCGCACCCTCTTTTTTATATACATTTTCCTCAAACGCAACATAAAACGGTACAATCTGAACTCCGATTTTATCTGCATTTTCACCGTAAAGATCACATGCCCCGTCTGCTATAATTTTATATTCCATAATTCATCCTCATTTCCGTGTATCACATTAACTTCACATCGTGTAATGTCAATCTGCATTACATAGTATTAAATACTATATTACATATACTACTATATTTCAAGTCAAAAATCCACTTTTTACCGGATAAATCTATAAACTTTTTATAAGTTTTTAAAATAACAAAACAGCGGCATCTTTATATTTCGATACCGCTGCCTTTATCACACCTGATTATTATTTTAATGCGGGTAACAGGACTTGAACCTGCACGGTCTCCCACCAGAACCTAAATCTGGCGCGTCTGCCAATTCCGCCATACCCGCAGACAATGTATATAGTACCATATTTTTACAGACAAAGTCAAGTTTCCTGCACCCCTGATGCTGTTTAAAACAGGGGACAGCCCCACGCCGCTGCGTGCTGCTGTCCCCTGTTCCGGCTGTCCGCCGATTTTATTTATATTACTTTGCAGCTTCTGTTGCTGTGCCTTCTGCTTCTGCAGCAGCTGCTGCCTTAGACTCTGCAAGTCTTGACTGTTCTTCTCTGTAAGCTGCTCTCTTGCTGTCCTGTTCTGCCTGGCTGTCAACAGTTGTTGCTTCCTGTGTAGTGCCGTTTGATGAACCACAAGCTGTTACAGAAAATGCCGCTGTTACTACGAATGCACCAACAAGTGCAAGCTTCTTAAAATTTCTCATTGTTCTTTTCCTCCATTTTTCCTGTTCGAGGTTACACTATAATACACTTTCTTTCATTGTGCAATAGATGTATGGAAAAGAGCACAAACTTTATTAAAGTTTAATTGAAGCTTAATGAAAGCTTTATTTTACGCGCAGCATACGCATTGCATTTAAAATTGCAATGACGGATACACCGACATCTGCAAAAACCGCTTCCCACATGTTGGCAAGTCCGAATGCACCGAGAATCAGGATAAATGCCTTTACCGCCAGTGCAAATACGATATTCTGTCTTACAATCACAAGAGTCTTTCTTGCGATTGTTACAACCTTGGCAATCTTTGTGGTGTCATCGTCCATAAGCACAATATCCGCCGCTTCAATCGCCGCATCGGAACCCATACTGCCCATTGCAATACCAATATCCGCTCTGGAAAGCACCGGCGCATCGTTAATACCGTCACCGACAAAGGCAACCTTGCCTTTTCCATCCGTGTGTTGTGCTAACAGTTCCTCAACCTTTGCCACCTTATCTGCCGGTAAAAGCTGGGTATAAACCGTATCGATTCCAAGTTCCTTTGCAACGGCTTCGCCCGCTTTTTTGCGGTCGCCCGTAAGCATAACCGTCTGCTTTACACCTGCCTGCTTTAAGCTCTTAATTGCCTGCCTTGCTTCCGGCTTAATCGTATCTGAAATAATTACACAGCCCATATAACTGCCGTTCTTTGCCACGTAAACAACCGTTCCCGGCTTTTCAGTCGGTACTGCCGCAATGCTGTTGTCACTTAACAGCTTTTCATTTCCCGCAAATACTTCTGCACCGTCAAGCAGTATGCGGATACCGTGACCTGCCACTTCCTTTACATCAGAAATGCGCTCTGCGGCAATTTCATTTCCTTCCTTTGCAAATGCACGCTTAATTGAAGCAGCAATCGGATGGTCTGAAAAATTTTCCGCATATGCGGCAGCTTCAAGCAGTTCCGCCTCGGACACGCCGTCTGCCGTCAGCAGTTCATTGACCTCAAATTCACCCTTTGTCAACGTACCGGTCTTATCAAATACAATCGTATCCAAATCTGCTGCCACTTCCAGATAATTTCCGCCCTTTACCAGAATACCGGACGCAGATGCCGCACCGATTCCGCCAAAGAAACTAAGCGGCACTGAAATAACCAGCGCACACGGGCATGAAATTACAAGAAAAATGCAGGCTCTCTGTAACCAGTCAAAGAAATTTCCACCAAAGATTATCGGCGGAATCACTGCCAGAAGCAGCGCACCGATTACAACGACCGGCGTATAATATTTTGCAAACTTTGTAATAAAGTTTTCTGCCTTTGCCTTCTTACTGCTTGCATTTTCAACAAGTTCAAGGATTCTTGTAACGGTAGAATCATCAAACTCTTTTGTCGTCTTTACACGCAACAGCCCACTGCCATTCACACAGCCACTGATAATCTCACTGTCTTTTGCCACCCGGCGCGGCACGGATTCACCGGTCAGGGATGAAGTATCCACCATGGATTCACCCTCGATGACAATCCCGTCAAGCGGCACACGCTCACCCGGCTTTACAACAATAATACTGCCGACTTCTACATCATCCGGGTCAACCTGGCTGACTTTGCCGTCTTCTTCCAGATTGGCATATTCCGGACAAATGTCCATTAACTGCGTAATAGACTGTCTGGAACGGTTGACTGCATAACTCTGGAACAGTTCACCGACCTGATAAAACAGCATTACCGCAACACCTTCGGAATATTCTCCGACCACAAACGCGCCGATTGTTGCAATCAGCATCAGGAAATTTTCATCAAATACCTGTCCGTGTGATATATTTCTCACGGCTTTGTACATAATGTCCCAGCCGATTACAAAATACGGAATCAAAAATAATACCAGTGTCACATACCACTGTTCCATAAAGGCAGGCTTTACGATGTGTTCCATTACAAGCAGCACCGCATACAGCAGTGCTGTAGCAATAATACGGTATAAAACTTTTTTCTGCTTATCTGTCATACGCAACTCCTACATTAAAATAACGCAATCCGGTTCTACTTTCTTACATACAGATACAACTTCCTTCATGATGTCATCAAAGCGTGCATCATCTGCTTCTATTGTCATCTTCTGAGTCATAAAGCTTACAGTTGCATCCTGTACACCGTCAATCTTCTTAATTGCATCCTCCATTTTTGCTGCGCAGTTTGCACAATCTAAATCCTGTAACTTAAATTTCTTTTTCATAACTTTTTCCACCTTTCTACTTTTTATTATAATATTTGTTCTTTTGCATGTTCCATACCCATGCTTAAAATCATTCGCACATGAGAGTCATCAAGCGAGTAAAATACAGATTTGCCTTCCCGTCTGCTTTTAATCAGCTTTGCCTGCTTTAACACACGCAGCTGGTGGGAAATCGCCGACTGGTTCATATCCAGAAGCTGTGCAATATCACATACACAGAGCTCACATGTATGCAATACATACAGTATTTTAATTCTCGTCTTATCGCCAAATACCTTAAAGGTATCTGAAATACTGTCCAGCAGCTCATCTTCCGGCATATGACACCGCACGGCCTCTACCATATCACTATGCACTTGAAAACTTTCACAACATTCTGCCTCTGCTTCCAGAGCCTTATTTTCCTCGGTATTCACGTCTGAACGCCTCCTGTTATTATCTTATGAACATATGAATATCTGTTCATATGTTCACTATATCATAGTCTTTGTGGAAATGCAACACTAAATAACATTTTTAACATAATTCGTCAATGCCAAAATATATCTCCCCTCCATTGTAATTTGAAAAGACACCTACTGTTTTTAGTTCTATGTTAAGGCTTTATTTAACAATTTCTTATTCCTGTATTTTCTGACCCTCGGATTTCCTCATGATAGAAATAATCCACGATCACCGGATGTCCCTGCGGGCCTCTGCCATAAGGCATTTCATTATCCACAAAGGGACAATCATACTTCTTAGCCATTTCCTCAGCTTTTACTTCAACATTATAGTAATGTTCAAAAAAAGCTCTCTGTGCAATGCACAGGAGCTTTTTATATGCAGACCTCTATTTATTTGTGCTGTCTGCATCAATTACAGACTGAATCTGCTTCATAAGGGCATCATAGTTGTCCTTGTTATCAATTCCGCCGAGCATTGGTTCGCCTACAATATTGCCATTTCTGTCAACAAGTATAGTTGTTGGAAAGGCCATGATTTCTGAGGCATATTTACCGGCAGCACTAGAGGAGTCAATTGACAGATTACGATATTTGACACCCTGGCTTTCAAGAACAGAGGCAGCCTCTTTGATAGCTGTTTTATTGCCATTGAAGGTCTCAGTGTTGATGCCAACAACTTCTCCGCCCATTGATTTGATAGCATCATTTAATTCGTTAAGCTTGGATAATTCAGCGACACATGGTTTGCAGCCGGTAAACCAGAAATTGACGACTGTTACTGCATTACCGGAAAACAGGCTGTCATCAACCTTATTGCCATCAAAATCCTCACCGGAAAAATCACTGAATACAGATGAGGCTTTAGAGCTGTCCTTCTTGTTATCGTCTGATGATGTATTTTTGTTTTCAAGCTCTGCTATCTGTTCCTCGATTTTTCGTATGGTTTCAATATCCTCATTAAGTGTTTTAAGCTCATCGTCTGTGAATGAATTCTTGTTTGATTCTACGGTACCGGCAAGATAATCAGCATAATTTCCGTTTGGATTGGCGGCACCTTTGTTCATCATGCCAAATGCCTTGTTCCACACATCAGCGTGATCTGCAAAAAGCTGATTTTCCTGCTGATATAAATCATCAAGCCTGGAATCTGATTTGCCGGATGCTTCTGAGCCGGCTTCAGTCTGAGTGTTCTTAGAATCTGTTGTGGAAGCTTGCTTTACGCCACATGCTGTAAGTGATAATGCTATGCAGAGTGTAAAAATAGAAATAAATGATAATTTGTTTTTCATGAGTAATTTCTCCTTTAAAATAATAGTAAAATGTTTAATAGTTATCTGTTGTCATTTTTTTGACATGATTTTCCCATAAACCGGTAGCAGATGGCGTCCTTCGGACAGGCCTTTATGCAGGCACCGCAGCGTATGCACTCGGGGTGATCCGGTGTCTTACACACATCCACATCCATCTTACATGCCTTTGAGCATTGACCGCATCCGACACATTTGCTGCTATCAACGGTGATTTTGAGCAGGCTGACCTTATTAAATAATGAGTAGATTGCTCCAAGCGGACAAATCCATTTACAGAAGGGCCTGTAAAATAAGATACTTAGTACAATCACTGCAATTAAAATCATACACTTGAAAGAAAAAAGCTTTCCCAGCGCAGAACGGATAGCAGCATTTCCAATAGATAACGGTATAGCACCCTCTAAAACACCCTGAGGACAGATATATTTGCAGAAAAACGGGTCTCCCATTCCTATAGAGTTCGTTACAAGCATCGGAAGAAGTATAACGAAAACAATAAGAATGACATATTTTAGGTACCTAAGAGGCTTTAGTTTGGCTGTGGATAATTTCTTTCCGGGGATTTTATGAAGTAAATCCTGAAACCATCCAAATGGGCACAAAAAACCACATATAAATCTGCCGAGAGTTACACCGAGTAAAATAAAAAATCCAGTTATGTAGTATGAAAACTTAAATTTTGATGATCCGACAACTGCCTGAAATGCCCCTATTGGACAGGCTCCTGTCGCGGCAGGGCAGGAGTAGCAGTTTAATCCGGGTACGCATACTGTTTTTGCATTGCCCTGATATATTTTACCCTTAAATAAATTTGGAATATGAATATTGGTCAGCAGCGTTGCTGCGGCCTGTATCCAGCCACGTATTTTTGCCAGTTTTCTTGATAGTAATTTCTTCTCCTTATCCAATTCCGACACACTCCAGACATAGTTTTATTGCTTTACCAAGCACTGTAGCCGCCTCACCTCTGACTGCACCATAGCTTATCATGGATACACCAAGGATAAGCAGAATGATTTGACATGTTTTTTGGTATTTCAACATAATGTTGCTCCTTTTTGTTGTATTGTTGACCAGCTGACTTTGGTATTATACAATATGGGTTGTAAAATTATTGTTAAGAATCAGGAGAACATTTTGAGATTATTAATTGTTGAGGATGAGAAACAAATATGTGATATGGTTGCAAAGAGTCTGTATGCTGCCGGTTATGAGGTGGATACCTGTTATGATGGGAAAGAGGCTCTTGAATGTATACTGTCGGAGAATTATGATCTGATAGTTTTGGATTTGAATCTGCCGGGGATGGATGGCATGGAACTTCTTAAGGAGCTTAGAAAATACAATGATGAAACTAAGGTTTTGATATTATCTGCAAGAGGTCAGATTGCTGATAAGGTAGAGGGACTGGATGCAGGAGCAAATGATTACATGGAAAAACCATTCCATCTGCAGGAGCTTGAGGCACGTATCAGAAGTCTGACAAGGAGGAAATTTGTACAGAATGATATATGTCTTAAATGCGGAGAAATAAAGTTTGATACGATTAAACGCGAGGCATATGCAAAGGAAAAGCCGGTTCCACTGACAAGAAAAGAGAATGGTATTTTGGAATATTTACTTATCAATATAGGCAGACCGGTGAGTCAGGAGGAGCTGATAGAGCATGTGTGGGATGCCACGGCAGACAGCTTTAGCGGAGCAATCAGGGTACATATGTCTTCACTTAGAAAAAAGCTTAAGGCGAAGCTGGGATATGATCCCATTCAGAACAAGGTAGGTGAAGGCTATAAAATACGGGAGGAATCTGACAGATGAAAAGAATGTCGCTACAGTGGAGACTTACGTGCATTACTACATTGTGTATTGCTATTATATGTGGCTGCCTGACTATGTTTGTCTATAAAAATGGTGTGCATTACATCGATTCTCTGCAGGATGCGGTAGAGTCACAGGGGGATGAAAAAGGAAACAAATCAGATGAAATATATATCAGCATACCGGACGATAAGTGGGATGAGTTTGCGGATGAATTTTCGATTCAGGTGTACAATAATAAGGCCGACTATAAAAGAAACAGTCTGATAATCACGGTTTTGCTGGCGCTTTTGGGAGGTGTCGTCACTTATTTTATAAGCGGGCATGCACTCAGACCAATCAGGGAGTTTTCAGATAAAATTGAAGAGGTACAGGCTCAGAATCTGTCTGATTCAAGAATAGAGGAAAACAATGTTAAGGAACTGAACCAGCTGGGTATTTCTTATAATAAGATGCTTGAGCGTCTGTCGGAAGCATTTGAGATACAGAGACAGTTTACTGCAAATGCAGCACATGAGCTGCGTACTCCATTAGCGTTAATGCAGGTACAGCTTGATTTATATAATTCTGCCTCTCACCCAGGAAATGATGCAGACACTTTGCAGACCATAAAAATGGTTACGGAACAAAATGATAAATTAAACAGGATGGTAAAGACTCTTCTTGACATGAGTGAGCTTCAGACGGTGGGAAGGGATGATAAAATTATATTGGATGCTATTGTTGAAGAGGTTTTGGCAGACCTTGAGCCTCTTGCCGTGGAAAAGAATATAAAGCTGATTGGAAAATGTGAGGATGCCACTATGATAGGCAGTGATATCCTTATTTACAGGCTTGTATACAATCTGGTTGAGAATGCCATCAAATATAATCATCCGCTCGGACAGGTTACAGTAACCGCATATCAGAGAAACAAGCATGTTTATCTGTCTGTAGAAGATACGGGAAGCGGAATACCAAAGGAGCTTAGGGAGAGAGTGTTCGAGCCATTCTTCCGTGTGGATAAATCCAGAAGCCGGAAGCTGGGTGGCGTAGGGCTAGGTCTTGCTTTTGTCCGTGAAATCGTTAGCGTACATGATGGCAGTATTTGTATCAAATCAGGCAAGACTGGGGGAACGATTTTCGAGGTGACTTTTGCACAGCATTCAATGTAGCGTTCCATTTTACACATTTGTTAAAAGGATCTGTTAGAAAGAAAGGAAAGAAATGGTACTACCGTTTCTATGTAGAGGACGCAAGCGGCAAAATGGTTCAGAAAGAATATGCCGGAACCGAAAGCAAAAGTGAGACGGAAAAACTTCTCCGCAAGGCACTGGAAGATTATGAAGATAATAAATTTGTTGCAAAAGCAGATAACCTTACCGTAGGTGAACTTTTGGACATGTTGGCAGAAGAAGAACTAAAAACCAGGACACTCAGATGTAAGTACCACTATGAATGTCTATGCTCACTCCACTAGAAAAGCTAAGCGTGATTCAGCAAGGCTTCTCGACAAGGTGGCAGGCAATGACCAAAAGAAATTTCCCTTATTTCCCTCACGATTATCTCACAAGGGCAAAAATAAGGGAAAATACATATCATTTCACTATTTAAGAGGCTGAAAGCCTTGAAAAATAAGGAAAGTTCAGGAAGTCTCTCCACAAATTCCGATCTATTGCGGTCTTCCGCCGCTTCACATTTCATTTTTATTACTTCTGAATATCTTCAATTTTCTGTGCAATGGCTGACAGCTCGGATACGTCCAAGTCCTCTGCACAGCCTGCATCTACCTTTGCGGCTACCTGTGGGTCCATCGGCAGCTTGGCAACCGTGTCAATGCCATGCTCAGCAGCCTTTTCGTCCACATGGCTCTTTCCGTAAATGTAATGCACATTGCCGCAGTCCGGACATTTAAAATAAGACATATTTTCAACAATGCCCAGTACCGGAATATCCATCATCTGTGCCATTTTCACTGCCTTATCGACAATCATGGATACCAGCTCCTGCGGAGATGTCACTACAACTATTCCGTCCACCGGCAGGGACTGGAAAATCGTCAGCGGCACATCACCTGTTCCCGGCGGGCAGTCTACAAACATACAGTCCACATCGCCCCAGTCAACTTCTTCCCAGAACTGCTTAACGGCACTTGCAATGACCGGTCCTCTCCAGATAACCGGGTCTGTTTCATTTTCAACCAGAAGATTTAACGACATCAGCTTAATGCCGGATTTTGTAACCGGCGGATACATCACCGTTCCCGCCTCATCGCAGGTTGCCTTTTCATGCACGCCGAAAGACTTCGGAATAGACGGACCTGTAATATCCGCATCGAGAATCGCCGTCTTTAAGCCCTTCTTTGCCGCGCTGACTGCCAGCATCGATGTCACTAACGATTTACCGACACCGCCCTTTCCGCTGACAACCGCAATCACCTTTTTTACACCTTTATTATTGTCATTATTTAAACTCTGCGGTGCTGTACGTTCTCCACAGTCTGAACTACAGTTTCCGCAGTCATGTGTACATGCTTCACTCATTTTACCTTATTCCTCCTGTATCATAGCCGGGGACTTTAATCCCCGGCATTTTATTATAACACAAATATCCAATATATATTTATGCCTGTTTTTTCTGTCCCGCACGCTTTCCGGCTCTTAGCGAGAAGCTGATAACCAGCAGTAAAAATGCAACTGCCACCAGCATCCAGAATAAGAATACCGCAGGTTCACGACTGCTAAACATATCATAATAGCCTTTCAGATAAACTAAAATAATAATCAGCGGCAGTACATAACTCATATATCCGCGAATCCAGCCCGGCAGTGCAAAGCCCACACCGGTATTGACTTCTTTTCTGAAATTTTCAAAGCCCCAGCCGTTTTTCTTTGTACAAAACAGGACAAAGACCAGTCCGCCAAGCGGCAGAATGTTGTAAGATACCAAAAAATCTTCCAAATCCATAATCGTTGTGCCTGCGCCCATCGGCTGGATTCCCGACAACAGGTTGTATCCTAAAACCGCAGGCATTGAAAGCAGCATCAGCATCACCATGTTGGTTTTAACTGCCTTCTTTCTTTCGATGTTCCAGATTTCCATGGTAATCGCAATAATATTTTCAAATACGGCAATAACTGTTGACAGTGCCGCAAATGTCATAAATATGAAAAACAGCGTTTCCCATACCCTGCCGCCCGGCATATGACGGAATACATTCGGCAGTGTGATAAATAACAGTGACGGTCCCGCATCCGGCTGAATTCCGTAAGCAAAGCAGGATGGAATAATGATAATGCCCGCAATAATCGCAATCAAAGTATCCAAAATCACGACATTTAACGCTTCACCTGTAATCTTGTGGTCTTTTTCCAGATAACTGCCGAAAATACTCATCGAACCCATGCCGACACTCAGTGTAAAAAATGCATGAGTCATCGCCGCAAAAATTACATTTCCCCAGCCCTTCTGACCGGCTCTTTCAATATCCGGTATCAGATAAAAACGCAGACCTTCACCTGTTGTATCCCGCATAACAGAGTTGACTGCCAGTACAATCATCAATGTTATGAGCAGCAGCATCATGACCTTCGTCACCTTTTCCACACCGTTTTGCAATCCTAACGCACAAATGCCAAACGCAATCGCAATTGCAATCACTGTCCATAAAATCATGGTACCCGGATTGGCCAGCATATCTGCAAACTGTTCTGTCGTACTCTGCACCTTACTGTTTGCCTCAAGCTGCCCTGATACGGCAAGCCACGCATAATACATCATCCAGCCTGTTACCATGGTATAAAACATCATCAGCAGATAATTTCCTGCAATGCCGAACCATTTAAAGCAATGCCAGTTGCTCTTTTCTGATTCTAATATTGAAAATGACTGCGCAATACTTCGTCTGCTGCCTCGTCCCACGGCAAATTCTGCCGTCAGAATCGGCCAGCCTAAAACTGCCAGAAAGAGCAGATATATCATAATAAATGCTGCCCCGCCATTTTCACCGCAAATGTACGGAAACTTCCATACATTCCCCAATCCAATCGCACAGCCTGCCGATACCAGTATAAAGCCAAGCCGTGACTGAAATTTTTCTCTCTCCTGCATAATCCTCCCATCTGTTTTGGAAAACCTTTTTCATATAAGCATAATAGCTATATTATACCGATTTTGAACAGGAAAAGCAACCTAAGAAAATTTGTATCCGACACCCCATACTGTCTTAATATACCGGGGATTTTTCACATCACTTTCAATTTTGCTGCGCAGATTCCGGATATGCACCATCACCACATTATTCGTATCATATGCTTCTTCCTCACTCCACAGTGTATTATAAATATGTTCCGTAGAAAATACATTTCCCTTATTCTTCCACAGCAGTTCTAAAATGGCAAATTCTTTCGGTGTTAAAAAGACTTCTTTTGCATTTAAAAAGACACGGTGTGTTTCCAGATTCATGGATAAATCCAGATATTCCAAAACATTTTTTGCCACACTGTGGTTAAATTCCTTACTGCGGCGCAGCTGCGCTTTGACCCTTGCCACCAGTTCAATGGGATTAAACGGCTTTGCAAGATAATCGTCTGCCCCCGCCGTCAGTCCCAGCACCTTGTCCATATCCTGATCCTTTGCCGACAGCATAATAATCGGAAGATTACTTTTCTTGCGGATTTCCATGCAAAGCGTAATGCCGTCCATATCTGCCATCATAATATCTAAAATTGCCAGATCGATATCCATTTTTTCCAGATATTCCAACGCCTCTTTACCGTTTGCCGCCTTAAAGACCTGCATGCCCTCATTTTTCAGATAAATTCCAACCAGTTCCCGGATGTCTTCCTCATCATCCACTACCAATATGACTGACATTTTTACTCCCTTCTGTAATCTATGTTCTACAGCCTTATATTTTATGCTTTCAGCAGACGGATATGCAGGCTGAAATACCCCTGTGCATACTCTGCCCAGACCTTTCCTTTGCTGCGTTCCACCGTTTCACGCACAATCGACAGCCCCAGCCCGTTGCCGGCAATATTAGAACCTCTTGCATGGTCTGCCCTGTAAAACTTATCAAAAATCCGCGTACAGTCTGCTTCTTTTACTTCTTCTGACACATTGCTGACAATCAGGTGCATTGTGCTTTCTTCTTCTTCCATGCTTACCATAATATCGGTTTCCGGCTTTGAATATTTGATAGCATTCATCAGAATATTATCCAGCACCTCGCGCATGTCTTCAATGACAATATTGGCATAAAGCGGCTTTTCCGGTATATCGGTCACAAAATTTCTGTTCTGCTTCTGTGCAATGCCTTCAAACTCTGATACGTCCTGGCTGACCATCATGGAAAGGTTGCACCGTACTGTATTGTCCTGTTCTACTTTAATTTCATTTTTTGCCAGCAGAAAAATTTTCTGAATCATGCCGTTAATTTTCTCTACCTGCGCAAATGCTTTTTTTATATATAAATCCCGCTCGGATTCATCTTCATATTTTCCACTGATAACCACATCAAGATACCCTGTAATAATGGTCATCGGTGTTTTAATATCATGTGAAAGATTGGTAATCAGCTCTCTGTTTTTCCGCTCATTCTCCCTTTCTTCTTTCATCATTTTATCAAGGTTATGCTGCATGTCGTCAATGCTTTCCGCAATCGTTGTCAGCTCGTCATATCCCTTTTTATCAATCCGTGTATGCAGATTCCCCTTCGAAATTTCGTCAACCACACCGGATAAATACCGTATGTAACTGATTCTGCTCTTTGAAAATATCAGTACCAGTATCAAAAACAGCACCGCCGCCAATGCAAGACAGGCTGCCCGTAACTGCATATCATGATAAATGTATTCAGGATACGCCGGTGTCCGGAATACAATGTAGTACAGCACCTTTTCCACGCTCTTTGTATACACGAAAATGTATTCGCCACATTCCTCATCATACGAATCAGACACCAGTTCGTCAACCTCGATGTGTCCACCTTTTTTCGGCATAGTTTCGTCATCGCTGTTATTTTTCCACAGCACTGTTCCTTTTTTACTCGCAATCGTAATCGACATATTTTCGCCGTCGTCTACGGATACAAACGGCATTTTATCATTCTGCATGAGATAGCGCATCGCATCGGTAATATTTTCTTCCTGCGATTCCGTGCTTTCAATTTCTTCCATCGCTGTATTTAACGCACTGTCTAACTCACGCACCAGTTCCATAACCTGCAGATCGCATTTTTTCTTATACTGCGAACAGTCTTCCTCCACTTCAATAAGGATTCCCCTGCTTTTACAGATATAAAATACGCCCATTGCGACCGAAACCGCAATTATAACCGACACTAAAATGCCAACTGCCAGTTCTTTATAAATTCCTATCTTTCTGCCCGTCTGATTATGACCCATGACACCTCTGACTCCTTATCCGGCAGTAATCGGATACCTTTTACCAGTATCCCAATTCCACGCCCTTCTGGTATACAGCCGCACCCATTGCATAATATCCATATGAATTAAAATGTGTATAATCGTCCTTTAACTGCTCCGGCACCCTGCCGTTTGCCAGGTCGTCCAAATCCTGTTCTGTCGGCTCTAATCCGACCGTTTCAAGTCCATGTTCTATCATAAAGGCTCTCATATTGATAAAGTGTTCGCCAAATGCTTCCCTCAATGCCGTTTCCCACACATTATCCTTTGTTCCGACTTCAATATCACTCTCATACTGTTCGGAATCATATGCCTCTGTCGGGTTATCTGTATCACCAATAATAATATAACATTGTGTACCGGACTTTTCAATCATTGCCTGATACTGTGCAACCAATTCATCATAGCTGTCCCAGCCGCCGTTACTGCCCATCTGAAGTACCAGTATATCGGCATTTACATCATGTGCCGCCTGTGTTGTTACCTGCATGCCCTTCTTTAACTTAACACTGCCTTTTTGTGTGTTTCCGTAAGTTTTAATATAGAGCTTTTCATTCCTTTTTTCCAGCTGGAATAACTGGTCATTAATATAAACCAGATTTTCTGCCTGATTATTATCTCCACCATATCCGTTAAAATTGTCCAGCATAACACTGTTACCATCTGCGTCTACAATACTGATTTCAACGCTTTTACCTGCTTTTACCGTAACATTTTTTGCGACAAACATCATAAGTCCGCCCTCGCGTGCGGCTATTTCATAAGAAGTTTCGCCTGACACACCGAGATTATACACGTCCATTCCTGTGTAATACTGTAATGTATCCGGATAAGTCCAGCCGGAAATATCCATAATCTGTCCGCCATTTGTAAGCTGTGCTTCATCACTGTATCCCTGTCCAAAAGTGATTGAATCCCCCCAGCACGCAATCTTTTTTTTCTGAAATACGCACGCTCCCAGTGAAACTGTATGCTGTCCCAGCAGTGTTTCCGTCTGTGTCGTCTGCTGTGTTTCTAAAACTGCTTCTGTTGTATCTTCTGATGCTGTATTGACATCCGGATTTTCCGGTGTTATATAGCAGACTTCATTTGCTTCATTACTGTTCTGAGTACTGCCTGTAAGTCCCTGTTCCATTCCTGAAACAGAATGATTAAAAAAATAATTAACACCGGCACCGATGATACCGATTCCCAATCCAATAAACACAATGCAGCTGACGATTAATTTTATATTCCTTTTCATAATTATCCCTCCTCCGTTTTGATGGCTTTATCTTAACAGCCAAATATAAAAATTTATTCAGTATAAATCTTTAGATTTCTTAAGAAGTATTTTTGTTCTTACTTCTTTATACGAAGGAGGAAGCGATTTATTTTAATTCACTGCTATTCAGCTTTTTCTATGTTCGTGATTCTTATAATATTCCAGCTTATCCTGATACATCTGCTTATCAATGCAGTTCATAAAATCATCTATCGTTTCAATGCTCAGATTGGCAACCGCATATCCCATAGATGCAGATAACTGATATGGCTTATCATTTGAATGCTTTTCTTCCTCAAAATTCATTTCATTTTTCAATGCTGTCATCACGCCTGCAATCGCAACCGCAACAAGAAATACCTGTATCGGAAACAGCTTGAGCGTACCAACTTTTTTCCGGCACATCGCATACAAATACAAGCTGTCCAGAATATAAAAAAATGCAGGCAGCACATCCCCACTGCCTTGTAAATTTTCTTACGCGTATCTGTAAACCGGATATTCATGTGTGTCATGATAAATTGCGCCCATGTATACCCAATCAGCACATTTCCCAAAAAGAGCCACGAGCCGCTTAAAAACACCAGCACAATTTGTAATATTCCGGAACTACCGTTGAGATAATAAACACAGCAGTCAGCCACATTAGAAACCGCTGTAATTACCATCATTCGCGAAATAATCTGCATATCTCTGTCACGGAAATTTATGCGAATATATGCTGAAAACTGATAGCAAATCTTTACACCTAAATCTTATACTTCTGGCTTTAACGGACCATAGTAATAACTTGCTGTTGCACCGCCATAAATCAGAAATGTAGCCCCTGTAATAAAGGCTCCTTTTTCACTCATCAGAAGTTCTGCCACATTTGCGACTTCATCTGCTGTTCCCGGTCTTCCTGCCGGACATTTTGCAAACATATTCTTGTAAAAATCACCGCGCGGACCATTAGCATGAAGTGTATCTTTGATATTCTCAGGCTGAAGCAGTGGAAGCTTTAATAATTCCTCGGTCGGAGTGGTTGCAAGCAGTTCATCTTCTTTAGCAGTCAATGCAGGCATACGCCAGCCCGACTGACTTGAAATTGTAACGCCGACGCCACCTCTTTTTAAGAAGATATCATCGGTATAAAAGGAGATTTTCTGTTTGCTGACTCCATTCAGGAAGCAAGGCTTAAAATCATTACCGGTCAGGGCTATATGCCTGTTGATGTAATCGGAAATCCGGCATGGTTTGATTCAGCCATTGCCAGAATTCCCCCCGTCAGAAATGGCGAAACAGTCAGAAAAACGTATTGCGCTTTCTGGCGGAGGGATAATTCCGGGTATTATATTGAAGATTTTGCTGAAATATTAAAAGCTAGATTTTAATATATGAAATTATAGCAGATAAGCTTAACTAATTTTAATGACTAAATCTGCGTTTTTGATTGTTGTATTTCTATGTGCAATCATAATGATTGTTTTTCTATTTTTTAACTCAGCTATTGATTTTGCAATAAGCTGCTCGGATTCATTATCCAACGCTGACGTTGCTTCATCCATTAGGATAATTGGAGAATTTTTTACAATTGCTCTTGCCATGGCAATTCTCTGTACCTGTCCACCAGACAAATTACTTCCTCTGCTATCCAGTATAGTATTGTATCCTTCAGCAAGACTTTCTATGAATACATGAGCATTTGCGAGTTTGGCTGCTTCTATGATTTCCTCATCTGATGCAGATGGTTTTCCGTATCTTATATTATCCTTTATACTTACATTATATAGATATGGTGTCTGTGGAATATACGCTATTTTCTCTCTTGCAATTTCTAAACCAATATCATCAAGTTTCTTTCCCATAATACTTATGGTTCCACATTCCAACCTATAGAATCCTAATAACAATTTAGCTAATGTACTTTTTCCACTTCCGGAAGTTCCTGTAACAGCAATTATTTTGTTTGATGGAAACTGAAAACTTTCATTTACAAACAGCTTATTTTTACCTTTATATCCAAAAGTAATATTATTACATTCGATGGCATAAACATTCTTATCATGTATTTCATAAGTATCTTTACTTTGGTTATCCGTAACCGTTATTACATCTTTTTCTTCTGGCAAATTCAGAAACTCAAATATTCTGTCTGCGTATGCAATACAGTTTACAAGCTCTGGAATGTTTTTCCCTAACTGAAGAAAACGAAAACTAAGAGATGTATATAATGTAAAAATAGCTGCAATTTCCCCTAATGTTGCCATTTTCTTCTGTACTAATATAATTCCAATGACAATAAACATTAAAGAACAGAATAAATCAAATGACGTATTTAGCATATCCAAAACGGCAGTTATACCCACTTTCTTTTGCTGCATATTCATATACTGTGTATTCTCAGACTTATATTTTTTGATTCCATTATGATTTACATCATATATTTTTGTAATTTCTATACCTGACAAAATATTGGAGACAATATTAGTCATCAACGCATTTTTCTGAGACAACTGCTTTCCAACTTTTTTCATTGGCATTGAAAGTAAGGCATTTGCCATAAACAAAAGTATATTCAAAATCAGAAGAATCAGAGTCATTAGTGGATTAATTGTTACCATTGCTATCACAAACACAAGTACAAATATGATTGGTGCCAGTACCCTTCTTAATCTTGATGAATAAATATTGCAGGCTGTATCCGTATCGTATATCATCTTTGAAATTATTTCACTGCTCTGATGTTCTTCATAATATTCATAAGGCAGGCTCATAGCTTTTGCAAAAACATTTTCTTTCATTACCAGCGTCATTCTTTTTGCTTCATCGTTATATATGCACATAAAAAATGATGCTATGACAATTGAGCAAATTCCAGCAATAATTGTAATGATTATCCTGCTTGAGTACCCGAACAGTGTTCCATTTCCTGCTGCTTCAAAGATAATTTTCATAAAAAATGAACCTGAAACCTCAAAAAGAGCATTAAAGACAGTCATCATAAATATACCTGTCATATACAATGGTAATCTTCGCCCCATCATTTTTAAGCTTTTTATAAGACATTTGTATGTGTTCATTTTAAAACCTCCTTGCCATAGAGTTCTGCATAGATTCCATTTTGCAACATAAGTTCATCATGCTTTCCTGCTTCTGATATTTTTCCATTTGCAAAGCAATAAATTCTGTCTGCATTTTTTATGGTAGATAACCTATGTGCTGCGACAATAACAGTCTTATCTTTATTCTGATATATTACCCTGCTTACGATTTCCTGTGTCTTTTCATCAAGTGCGGATGTTGGTTCATCCATTATAATAATTGGTGCATCTTTATATAATGCTCTGGCTATTGCAATCCTTTGTCTTTCTCCACCTGAAATTGTGATTCCTCTTTCACCAATTTTTGTATTAAACCCCTCCGGCAAAGCCGCAATCATATCATAGATACCTGCAAGCTTACATACTTTCTTTACCCTAGATATGTCAGTATAAAAATCACCATAAGAAATATTCTCCGCAATTGTTTCTGGAAACAAATAAATTTCCTGTGAAACATATGCTATATATTTTCTAGCTGCATCTATATTCCATTCATCAATATTATGTCCATATAAATTATATACTCCATTCTGTGCCCTTATAAATCCGCATAGCATTTTTAAAAGTGTAGATTTTCCTGAACCTGAAGCACCGACTAATGCAATCTTTTCACCTTTCCTTATAAACATGCTTACATTTTCCAAATTGTTATTAGATGTCTTCATATCATAAGAAAAAGAAATACTTTTTAATTCTATGACATTTTCTGTATTATTACTCTTTGTTTCTTCATTGTTTCCGCTTTTTTCTGGTTCTGTGGACATTAACCTTTCAATTCTTTTCACAGAAATCATCATTTCTTTTGCATCCATAATTCTGAACGGAAGTTCACTCATTGGATTGAAAATCTTATTAAAAAGAACGATAAATGCCATAAGTTCACCTATTGAAATTGTTCTATTTAATACCATAGCAAGTGCAATTAATGAGCAAATAATTGTTGGAACCCATTTAATAAGCATTATCAGACCATTTGCCAGTGCCTGATATCTGTTTCTGGCGTATTCATTTTTCAGAATTTCTTCAGCTTTCTCATGAACTCTTTTCCCTAAAAGCTTTTCTATACAATATGACTTTGCAATTTCGATTCCTCCTATGCTATCCAGTGCAATATTACTGAGTTCATCATATTTGCCCCTTCTTTTCTTTGCTAAAACTCCTAGCCTTACAGCTATTCTATTACTGATAAATAGGCTTATCGGGAGAATAACAATTACTCCTGCAAATATTATCCAGTTCATTTTCAGAATTGCTATACCAATTACAATAATAGTCACTCCATATTGTATGATTTCAGGCAGAAGTTCAGACAGCAGCTTTCCCATATCAGTAATATCTGATGTAAGCTTATTCAAGACACTCCCTGTATGATTGAGAAGTAAACAATCCGCCTTTTCAACAGCTTCTATTATCTGATTTTTACATTCCTTCTGTACACGAACACCAAATATTCCGCTGAAAAAACTTTGTAAAAAAGAGATAATCATCGAAATTATAATAATTATTCCCATTTTCAAGAATAGTTCTTTCATGTAAATTTGTTCTCCTGAAATCATTACATTTATTGAATTTGAAATAATTTCTGAACCGATTACAATCAATTTAGATAATATAAATGACAACATTACCGCCAACAATAAAAGTGGACTATATCTGATAATCAATTTTCTTACATTTCTTGACATATTATTTTTCATTATTCCCATCGTTTTACCTCCAGCTATTGCACTATCATATAGTAAATTGTATAATATTAAAATAGAAGATTCATTAAATATAAAATCATATTATATATTTAATCTACAATTTAATGTCATTTTATCATTCATGGAGGACTATTATTATGCCTAACCCTTTAAAGCCTGACGAAAATGTCTATATAGATCACAAAATCAAAGATGGTGGATATTCTATGCCTACCATGCAGGCTGCTCCTGACCACTATACATTAGGATATATAGTTTCCGGTGACAGACGCTGGATATCCACCGAAGTGATAAGGACTACCCACGCTGGCGACTGTGGCATTAGTAAACCCCATGTATATCATAGGAATTGTTCAATGTCAGATACACCTTATGACAGATATGTTTTAAAAGTGAGAACCGAGGCTTTCCAGCCAATTATTGATGTTATTGGAGAAAAAGAATTAGACATCATCTGCTCAGATTATATGCATTTTACAAAATCATCACAGAAGATAATACAGGCTATGTATGAAGAAATGTTACAGGAATATACTAAAAACACTAAGTACTCACAACTTATACTCATAGGTATGGTTTATAAACTGTTTTTCTATATGTATGAAAATCACATTCCATCAGAAAGTGATAAACACATACTCCATCTTAATAAATTCGATGAACGTATTCAGGAGGCTCTCGTATATATTGAAAATCACTTGGAATATGGCTCTCCAATAGAAGAAGTTGCTGCTTATGTGTCACTTTCACCCTCGCACTTTTCAAAACTATTCAAAAAAATTACAGGTTCTTCTTATACAGATTACCTCACTGATGTAAGAATTCAACACGCACAGATACTGCTTGCTACAACAACTCTTACAATACATGAAATCGCAAGTAAAATAGGTGTAAGTGGAGGAAATTATCTATGCACAATTTTTAAGAAAAATCTAAATATATCTCCAAGTGAATACAAGAAATTACTTTGAAATTATTTCTATGATATTCTATTTTTTCTTTTTCATCGTATTCCATATCCTCTATTCGTTAAATTCTTCTGTCTTTGCTTTGAAATAAACGGCTGTATATTTTCTGACATTGTTCAAACTCACTTGCCAGTTTATCTATTGTTTTACTCTTATGTGTGGCACCCTGCGTTTCGCCATATCCTAAAGATAGAAGAATCAACTGTTTTTGACCTTTTTATAGTTTCCCTCTATGCCGCTAAACAAACAAAAAAGGAATGGTCTTTCCAACCATTCCCTAACCAATGAGCCCACCGGGGTTCGAACCCGGGACACCTGGATTAAAAGTCCAGTGCTCTACCAACTGAGCTATGAGCCCTCATTGAATAAATTGTAAGTCTACTTTGGATTACCTTCGGAATCCAGCTGGGCTAGCTGGATTCGAACCAGCGTGATGCAGGGATCAAAACCCTGTGCCTTACCGCTTGGCGATAGCCCAATAATAGCCAGGGTGGGTACAGGGATTCGAACCCTGGGCCTTCAGAGCCACAATCTGACGCGCTAACCAGCTGCGCTATACCCACCATATAAAAATAAGTGTGCCCGGGGGGATTCGAACCCTCGACCCACGGCTTAGAAGGCCGTTGCTCTATCCAGCTGAGCTACGAACACACGAAGCGGGTGATGGGAATCGAACCCACGTATCTAGCTTGGAAGGCTAGTGTTCTACCATTGAACTACACCCGCAGATATTCAATTAAAATCGGGGTGACAGGATTCGAACCTGCGACCTCTTGATCCCAAATCAAGCGCTCTAGCCAAGCTGAGCCACACCCCGTTGGTGTTTTGTGTTGCTGTTTGTTATCTGTTCCGCAACGACATGGATTATTATATTATATGATTTGCATATTGTCAACACTTTTTTTCAATTTTTTTTATTTTTTTTCGACAAGCCGTTTTAAAGTGCGCAAAGCCGCATAAATACGGCCTTACACGCTTTTTAACTCAAATGTAAATTCCCCGGAATCTGAAATTTCCAATATAATATACGTATTTTTTCCGTCCTGCTGGCGCGGATAAGAAATGCTTCCCGGATTAATTAATGTAATCTCATCTTCCACCTGAATCACCGGACGATGGGTATGTCCAAACATCACAATATCCATGCCCCTCGCAATTCCTTCCTGACGGAGTGTCTGTAAATCCAAAGATACATAATAGTAATGTCCATGTGTAAGCAGAACATTTTTCCCTGCAAGCTGTATTTCCAGTTCACGTGGCGCCTGTGAGTAGTAATCATTATTTCCCGGCACCATATAAACCGGTCCCGGTATCATTTCGTTAACAATATCTTCATCACCTTCCAAATCCCCAAGATGAATCATTGCATCTACGCTGCCCTCTTTTTCCAATGCCTCATAAAGATTGCCAAGGCGCTTATGCGTATCACTTACAATCAGAATTCTCTGCATATCTGACCTCCATATTTCACGCTAATTTAAATATTGTGCAAGCTGTGCCTTCAATTTTTCCAATGCCTCTCCGCGGTGGCTGATTTTGTTCTTCTCCTCCGGCGTCAGTTCTGCCGAAGTCTTTCCGTACTGTGGCAGATACACAATCGGATCATAACCAAAGCCGTTTACCCCTTTGATTTCATGAGCGATAATCCCTTCCATTGTTCCTCTTGTGGTAAAATGTCTTCCGTCCGGAAAAACAGCCGCCATTGCACATACAAAACGAGCCGTTCTATCTTTATCTTCTACACCATCAAGGCGGTCAATAATTGCCTGATTTTTAATGTCATAAGACGTATCATGTCCCATGTATCTTGCAGAATATACACCCGGCTCTTTATTCAGATAATCTACTTCCAGTCCAGAATCATCTGCAATCGTAAGTTCCCCTGTCAGTTTCATGACCGCTTCTGCTTTAATCAGCGCATTTTCTTCAAATGTCGTACCGTTTTCTTCGATATCAATATCAATTCCGGCTTCTTTCATGGATACAATCTCAACCGGCATATCTTTGCAGATTTCTTTCACTTCTTTAATTTTTCCCTTATTATTCGATGCAAGAATAATCTTTGTCATTTTAATCTCCATTCCGCAGGCTCACTGCATTATACATTCTTTTTCGGCGGCTTCGGTCCTAAAAATGAGTAAAAGTACGTTTTTAACATACCATTATAAATCTTTCTGTTTTTGTCTGCTTTTCTGCCAAAATATTTTTCAATATCCGTATAGGAAGTAATCACATACGCCGACCACGAATCTAATTTTGCAAACTGCTCTCCCAACGCCGTATACAAGGCAGGAAGGGCTTCCTTTTCCTCTAAACGCTCACCATATGGCGGATTGGTAATCACAAAGCCATATTTCTTTGCATGGCTTAACTGGCGTACATCTCTTGCCTGAAAATGAATCAGCTTGTCTACCCCGGCATTGCACGCATTCTGCCTTGCAATTTTAATAACATTTTCATCAATATCAAAACCCTGAATATCTGTTTCAACGTCCATGCAGATATTGTCATTGGCTTCTTCTATCGCCATATACCACTCTTTTTTCGGTATCAGATTTTCCCACTGCTCTGCCGTAAACTCCCGGTTCATGCCCGGTGCAATATTCGCCGCCATCATGGCCGCCTCTATTGGAAATGTACCGCTTCCGCAGAACGGGTCTACAAAAATGCGGTCTTTATGCCACGGTGTCAGCATAATCAGCGCCGCCGCCAGCGTTTCTGAAATCGGTGCTTTGCCCGATGCCGGACGGTATCCGCGCTTATGCAGTGAATCCCCTGTCGTATCCAGACTAATCGTAACAATATCCTTCATAATCGTGACACGCAGAGGATAGGCACTGCCATTCTCCTTAAACCAGCCCGTCTGGTATTTCTTCTTTAACCGCTCTACAATCGCTTTCTTGACAATGGACTGAATATCGGAACTGCTAAACAGCTTACTGTTTACAGAATTTGCTTTCGTAACCCAAAACTTCCCGTCCTCCGGTATAAATTCTTCCCACGGCAGTTCTGCAACATGATCAAAAAGTTCTGTAAATGTCACCGCTTTAAACTGCCCCACCTTTAAAAGAACTCTCTCTGCTGTTCTTAAATTAATATTGGCTCTGCATATGGCTTCTGCATCACCTGTAAAGGTCACTTTACCATTTTCTACTGAAACGATTTCATATCCCAGATCGTAAATTTCTCTCTTTAAAACTGCCTCCAGTCCGAAATGGCACGGTGCAATTAACTCATATGTATTCATACTGTTCCTCATTTCCGATAATCATTTACCTGTTTTCTTCAATATACCATATATTCCGGTGCTTTACAATAATATTACAGCTTTCAGAAGTCTTTCAGAACCCCTTTTCTTTCTTCTGAAATCTTTGAAAAGCCTCTCCTGAAATTTTTTTAATCTTTATAACAGTCTTTCACAACCCTTTTAAAAATCCTTATAAAAATCTGTATGATAGACAAGATACTTTCCGTGATACTGATGAATCCCGCCAACAACCGTCTTCACCTGAAATCCTCTTGCCGCCAGTTTCGGACAGATCATCATGCTTTTCGAACCCCTGTCACAGTACACGATAAAAACCGTATTTCTATCGTAAAATATATTATTTAAAACAATTCCGCCTGCACTATTTTTTATATTTGTATTCATATTTGTATTTATATTTGTGTTCATGTTTGTATTCATATTCACATTTCTGTTCCTGTAATTATTTTGAAGCTGCTGTTCCATTTCCTCAAACGGAATATTGACTGCACCTTTAATATGCATTTTTTCATATTCCTGTCTGCTTCTTAAATCTATAAACACGGCTTCTGAATTTTCCACATAATAATCCAGCCGGCCGGTACTGATATTTTCACATCTCATTTTTTCTTAAACCTTTAATCAAGTGCTTACTCTAGTATATTCGATAATGCGTGTCCCGTGCCTGTCTGATGTGAATTTTAAGCCTGCTGACGTTGGTCTTTCCTGCCTGAATTTTCAAAATTGCCTTCTGATTATATTAAGGTGATTATATTTCCGATACAAAATCTGCTATAATATGAATGACAAAAGACCGGCAGATTTGTTTCTGCCGGTCTTTGCATTGCTTTTACGAATTATCTGTGGCAATCTGTTGTATCAGACATGTTGCTTTCATCAGAAGCATTGCTGTAGGAATTCTTTGAAGAATTCTTATTAGATGCGTTCTTTGAACTGTTTGATGCATTGCTTGCATTTGAAGCATTGCTCATGTTAGATGCGTTGCTTGAATTCTTTGAACTGTTTGATGCATTTGAAGTGTACGGATATGAAGATTTCCGTAATTTAGAAGTTTATGATGACTTGTTCAGAGGTAAGGAAAAATTGCAATT
>ENA-UPWK01000273-UPWK01000273.1-human-gut-metagenome-genome-assembly--contig:-NODE-273-length-58755-cov-5.610126_pt1 | contig 58755 bp, 55 predicted proteins | sample MGYA00250048_ERZ773373 | MGnify/ENA primary metagenome ERZ773373 (study PRJEB29103, sample SAMN06112059) | human gut metagenome | biome: human gut; feature: ankylosing spondylitis patient; material... | reverse complement strand
GTAGAAATTTGCTGTCGTCTTATAGTGTGGGAAGCAGAGCCCTCCCTGATCAGTATACTGTAAGGCGTACAAGATTGATCATTCATGCCCCCGGCGCTCACTTCCATTTTGCCGGAATCGTGTTATAATGGAAACTGAAACGAGAGGGGGGGACCGTATGTATCAAATTGCGATCTGCGATGATGATTTCATTGCAGGAAACCAGATTCGTTCCATGGCGGAACTTGCCCTGTGGGAACATGGCATCAAAGCCTCGTGCCAGGTCTATCAGTCCCCCGCTGTGCTGCTGGCGGAGCTGCGGAGCGGCCTGCGGTATGACCTGTACCTGCTGGATATTCTTATGGGGGCAGAAAACGGGGTGGAACTGGCCCGAACTCTGCGCGCCGGCGGCAACCGTGCTAAGCTGGTGTTTGTCAACTGTGGCGCAATTTTAGCGCTAATTTCAAGCGTCCTACTCGTCTAACAAATGGGGGGCGGTTCATTGCAGCCGGCGCGGTTTTTGTATTTCCTCATCTCTATCTTAATGCTTAATGGCATATGCGGGATAACCCATGTCATCTTGTTTTCAAAGCTCGTGCCTATATAAATGCGCAGTGCTGCACAGGAACGTTCAACGTTAGCCGATCATTCAGGTGCAGCGCTGTGAGCCTGCCGCTGGCAGGAATGGAAAAGGGTTATCAGAGTGATCTGCAGAAAGCCTCGATGCGGCGGAGCGCCTCGTGCAGGTTCTCATCCGAGCAGGTATACGCGATGCGGATGAAGCCCTCGCCGCATTCGCCGAAGGCGCTGCCCGGGATGCAGACGACCTCCTGCTCGTCGAGCAGGCGGTTGCAGAACTCGACGCTGCTCAGGTCGAAGCTGCTGATGTTGGCAAAGACGTAGAACGCGCCGTTCGGGCGGTTGCAGCGGATGCCGTCGATCTTGGCCAGACCGTCGAGCAGGATGCTGCGACGGCGCTCAAAGACCTGACGCAGCTCTTCGCAGAGCTCCGGATGGTCGAGCGCGACAGTCGCCGCGTACTGGCCGGGCGCATTGGCGCAGGCGTTGAAGTTCTCCTGGCACTTGGTCATGCGGTCGACGATCTCCGCCGGGGCCGCGACAAAGCCGATGCGCCAGCCGGTCATGGCATAGGACTTCGAGAAGCTGTTGATGATGACCGTCCGCTCTTTCATCCCCGGGAAGGACGCGATGCAGGGTGCCTCTTCTCCGGCGTAGAGCAGGGTGTTGTAGACGTCGTCGGAGATGACCAGCAGGTCGTGTTTGACGGCCAGCTCCGCGATCTTCGCCATCGTCTCGCGCGTCATGACGGAGCCGGTGGGGTTGTTCGGGGTGTTGATCATCAGCGCCTTGGTGTGCGGCGTGATGAGCTTTTCGATGGTCTCCGGCTGCATTTCAAAGTTGTGCGCCAGATCCGTGGGAACGCGGACGGCCGTGCCGTCGCAGTACGTGACCTGGGCCACATAGTTCAGCCACTGCGGGTCCTGGATCAGGATCTCGTCGCCCTTGTTCAGCAGGACGAGGAACAGCAGGCTCAGCGCGCCCATGCCGCCGTTGGTGATGATGATCTCCGTGTTCGGGTCATAGTGCAGATCCTTCAGATAGGACTTTTCCGCGATCGCCTGACGGAACGAGAGCGTGCCGACGTTCGGCGTATAGTGCGTGATGCCCTTGTCGAGCGCTTCTTTGCAGGCCTCGCAGACCAGCTTCGGCGTCGGCATATCCGGCTCACCGATGCCGAGGCTGATGACGCCGGTCATGGTGTTCGCACGGTCAAACATGGCGCGGATGGCGCCCTGCTTCAGAGTTTTGGCTTTTTCATTGATCCATTCCATGATGCTGATGCTCTCCTCTTTATCTCTGCACTCTGCCGGTGCCGTCGCCGCCCATGAGCTTGGTGACGTCGGAGACGGTGACCCGGTTGAAATCGCCGGGGATGCTGTGCTTCAGGCAGCTCGCCGCAACTGCGAACTCGAGTGCAGACTGCTTGTCCTCGTAGTGGTTCAGACCGTAGATCAGGCCGCCCGCAAAGCTGTCGCCGCCGCCGACCCGGTCGATGATGTCCCGAATCTCGTACTTCTTGGACACGTAGAAGTCCTTACCGTCGTTCAGGCAGGCCGCCCAGCCGTTCCAGTCGGCGGAATGCGACTCACGCAGCGTGATTGCGATGCACTTCATGTTCGGATAGGCCTCGAGGACCTTATTGCCGAGCGCGCGGTACTTTTCGCGGTCCAGCTCGCCGGATTCGACGTCGACGTCGACGGTAATTTCAAGCGACTTCTGCACGTCTTCCTCGTTGGCGATCGCCACGTCGACGTACTTGGCAAGCTCGCGCATGACCTCGCTGGCCTTTTTGCCATATTTCCAGAGATTCTTGCGGTAGTTGAGGTCGCAGGAGACCGTGATGTTGCGTTTCTTGGCTTCCTTCACAGACTCCAGGCTGAGCTCCATCGCAGACTCGCTGATGGCCAGGGTGATGCCCGTGATGTGGAACCACTCGACGCCCGCAAACGCCTCGTCCCAGTTGATGTCGCCGGGTTTGGCCATCGCGATGGCCGACCAGGCACGGTCGTAGACCACGCGGCTCGGCAGCTGGTTCGCGCCGCCCTCGACATAGTAGACGCCGAAGCGGCCGTCGCCGGTCACGATGCGGGATGTGTCGACGCCGAAGCCGCGCAGCTCGCGCACGCAGGCGTCCGTGATGGGGTTATCGGGCAGGACGGTCAGGAAGCCGACGTCCATGCCATAATTGGCCAGCGACACGGCCACGTTGGCCTCGCCGCCGCCGAAGGTGGCTTCCAAATAGTGATCGGTCAGCAGCCGCGTCATTCCCGGTGCCTTCAGGCGGAGCATGATCTCGCCGAATGTCAGAACTTTCATTGCTCGTCCTCCTTACTTCTGCAGCAGATGTACCGCAAAGCCGCCGATCTCGTCCTTGAGATAGACAGAGGTCATCCGCTCGCCCTTATACTTGGCGCTCTCCATATCGCAGACAAAGCCGTTCTTCTCCAGCTCTGCCACAGCCAGCGCAACAGAGTTCGTACGGACGGCGATGTGGCCGTTCTTACCCTTGAACATCGTCTTCATGACCTCGATGCCGTTGGAGGCAAAGATGGAGGAATTGCCTTCCTTGACCGGCAGGCCGAACGCCTCGTTCAGCTTCTCGCAGACTGCGGACGCCGCAGCGGCATCTTCGCAGTTGACGCCGATGTGCGCGACTTCAAAACCGAGCGCAGCGCTTCTCGCCTGCTTGCAGAGCGCGGTGATCTTCTCAAAATTACCGGCTGCAATGTCCGCCTTCGGGCAAACCCAACTGCCGCCGACGGCATGGATGAACGGCGCGGCGATGAACTCGCCGATGTTCTGGCCGTTGACGCCGCCAGTCGGGATGAACTTGATGCCGCCGAACGGGCCGGACAGGGCCTTCATCGCGGACAGACCGCCGTAGACGCCAGCCGGGAAGAACTTCACGACCCTGAGGCCGAGCTTCATCGCGGCCATGATCTCCGTCGGGGTGACACAGCCGGGGGTCACAGCGACACCATTATCCACGCACCAGCGGACGACCTCTTCATCGAAGCCGGGTGCAACGATGAACTTTGCGCCGCACTCGACGGCTTTTTTGCACTGTTCGAGCGTGATGACCGTGCCTGCGCCGACGAGCATCTCGGGGCAGTTTTCGGCGACGGATTTGATCGAGTCCGCAGCAGCCGCCGTGCGGAACGTGATCTCCATCACGTCCACGCCGCCGGCAAGTAACGCTTCCGCGGTTGCTACCGCGTTTTTTGCGTCGTCCAACACCATAACCGGCACAACAGCGGCCGCAGACAGCTTTTCAAAAACATTCATTTTGTCGACCCCCTATTTCATTTGCAATGATCCCAATAAACGCCCCATGCGTTTACTGCAAAAATCATATCTCGCTCCTTCTCCGTGCAGTCTGTCAGAAGGAACCTTCCGTGCGCTACCAACTGCTGATAGTTTGCAGTTCCCAGCAGCCAGGGGATATCTGTCCCCCACAGCAGCTTTTCTGCTCCCACGATCCCGCGTGCCAGATCAAAATACCGTTTCGTACTGGGAAACGGATATTCCTCTTCCTCCCGCACATGATACGGGAGTGCAGAAAGATCGAACCAGACGTTTGGCAGCATCCCCAGCCGGATCTGCTCCAGCCATGCAGACCAAAGTTCCGGGTCACGCTCTACAAGGCGTGAGGGCTGCCCCATGTGGCAAAGCACGATCTTCAGTCCCGGATGGCGCTTTGCGATAGCTGCGATCTGCTTCGTCTGATAAGAGCCGTCACCAGGCCGACCGAGATCAAACGAAACTGTTTTCCCGCCTGCTTCCATAGCCTCCCAAAGCCATCGAAGCTCCGGGGCATCCAGTTGTACACCGGGATAGACACCATACAGGCCGCCTGCCTCTGAAAACTCGATTTTGATGTTTTTCCAAAGTGGTCCTTCCAGTTTTTCGGTATAATACTGCCGTGCCGCCGGACGCCAAGGGTCAAAAAAAGCGGAGGCAGTAAACTGCTTCGGATAGTCCCGGCAGGCTTGGAGCACATACTCGCTCCAATCTCCATAGCACGGACAAAGGATCAAGACGGCTTTATCCACCTGTCCCTGCCGCATCTCATGCAGCAGCATCTGCAATGTATGGCTGGTTTTTTCGTTGATCGCCGGCAGCACATCTTGCGCAATACCGTCTCCCGCATCGATCCGGCCATATCCCTCGCCATGGGTATGGCCTTTTGGGCCATACCCATTAACGTTTGGGAAAATATGAACATGCGCGTCAATCAGCATAGCTTTTCCCGCTCAGTTCATGCTGCCCTTTACGCCCTGAACCAGCTGATCGATCACGTTGATTTCTTCGATCGTCGGTCTGTATCCGTCCTCAAACATGACCGAACCGTCCTGCGCATAGATCGGGCCCTCAAACACGGCAATCTCCTTGTTAATCAACTGCTCGCGCACTTCACCAAGCTTTGCTACGATCTTATCAGAGACTGTGTCGCCAAATGTTGCCTGCTTGATCAGGTTCAGTTCCATGCCGCCGCTGATGTTCACCGGTTCATATTCTCCGTCAATCGCCTGCTTCAGATACGGAATATAGCCGCTCCAATCCGTAATGCATGCAGACAGCCACGTCTGGGGATCCAGCTCATACGCATCAGAGTTACAGCCGAAGCAGTGCACGCCACGGCTGCGGCAGATTTCCATCATCGTCTTGATGGAATCCTGGAACGGCGCAATGACATCACAACCGTTGTCGATCAACTGGTTCACAGATGTGGTCTGCAGGCCAGTATCCGCCCACGACCCGGTAAAGACCGCGGTAATATCAATCTCAGGCTTGATCGACTGCGCGCCAAGTGCAAACGCGTCGATGGCAACAATGACATCCGGGATCGGCAGAGAGCCAATGAAGCCGATCTTGTCCGTTGTCGAATACATGGCGGCCAGGACACCATTCAGATACCAGACATCCTGCACTTCTCCATGGATGATGGAAAAGTTTCCGCCGGCGTAATCCGTGATCGGGAGCGAATAGAACGCTACCTCAGGATGACGCAGCGCGACATTGTGCGAGTATTCGAGGAATCCAAACTGCGAGGGGAACAGAATGGTGCACCCCTGTGCAATCAGTTCCTCCATGACACCTTCGCTGTCAGAGGTTGTAGGGACGTTTTCCTTGATCACGACTTCAATGCCAAGCTCTTTCTCAGCAAGTTCACCAAGTTGCACGAAATTCAGGTTGAAGCCATAGTCGTCTTTTGTTCCGCTCAGGATAATGCCAAGCTTCTTTGCCCCCGCACCGGGCTTGACGTCGCCCGTCTGTTCCGTTTGCGTCTGGGTGGTGTCTGCCTGTTCCTGCGATGCAGCCGGCTTTGCGCATGCCACCAGTGTTGCCGCGAGCAGAACCAGCACCAACATCATTGCAACTACTTTTTTCATTGTTTTTCCCTCCGTCCTTTTTCTTTAAGTAATAATTTTCAGTTGTTCCGGCATCGACGGCTTTTTGGACGTCGAAATAATCGCCAGAGCGACCAATGTAAACAGGTAGGGCATCATCAATGTCACATACATGGAAATGGGCACTTCGTGGATCTGGAAGAATATCTGCAGCGACTGTGCCAGGCCGAACAGATACGCCGCAAGGTATGCTCGCTGCGGCTTCCACGAGCAGAGGATCACCAGAGATGAGGCAATAATTCCCCGTCCGTTGATCATGTTGTTCGCCCAACTCATCGCATAGATCACGCTCAAATGTGCCCCGCCGATTCCAGCCAGAACACCTGCAAAAATAACCGCTCCGTATTGCAGAACCACCGGGTTATACCCGTACGCTCTTGTGACATCAGGCCGTTCCCCCACAGAACAGAGCACCAGCCCCGTTCTTGTTTTTGTCAGGAACCACCAAGCCAACACCGGAAGTACATAAGCGATATACGTCAGAATATCCTGCTGAAAAAAGGCCGGCCCAACCACCGGAATCTTGCTCAGAACCGGAATGGCGAGGGAAAACGACTTTCCAAGGCTGACGCCGAGCTGCGATCTTCCAAAAAAGGTGGTCAGGCCCTGCGCAAAGAAAATCAGGATAAACCCGGTCGCCATCATGTTGCTTTTTCTGGAGATGGAAAGGAACGCCTGGATCAGCCCAATCAAGCCGCCTGCAATCGCTGCGCACAAAACAGCCAAAAACAGGCTTCCGCTTCCGGCTGCTACGGCAAAGCCTACACATGCGCCACAAAGCATGCTTCCTTCTACGCTCAGGCTGGTGATGCCGGTTCGTTGGCCAATCAAATCTCCAAGCAGCGCGTAAATGATGGGAGTTCCTGCGCTGACCATGCAAATGAGAATCGTTGTCAATTCGTTCATGCCTTTTTCTTTCCTCCCACCGTTATAATTGTCAGCAAAACGAGCATGATCAAAATCTGCATTGTCGCCGCCGGAAGCCCGGTGTTGATCTCCATGCCGTTACCGGCGACGGTCAAACCGCCGATCAGTAAGGCGGACAGGATCAGCAAAAGTGGGTTGTTTCCTGCCATTCCTGCAGCAAGGAAGCCCATAAAGCCCATGGTCTCGCCCGCACTGATCCGCATACGGCCCTCGACGCCGACGACCATGACCGCGCCGGCAAGGCCGGCAAGTGCACCCGCGAACAAGAACATCCAGGTCTGTATTTTTCTCACCTGTATGCCTGCGTAACGTGCAGCCATCTGGTTTCCGCCGATCGTACGTACCGCAAACCCCACTTTTGTATGATAGATGATATACCAGGTCAAGCCTGCCATGGCAATCGCGACAAAGATACCTGCGTTCATTCTTGTTCCAAAATAGGTGTGAAAACGCAGCTGGGGCGCAATTTCCACCGTCTGCGGGTAATTCCAGCCATTTGGATCGCGAAGGCTGCCAAACAGCATGGCCGAGATCAGGTAGGTTGCAATGTAGTTCATAAGGATCGTCGTCAGGATCTCGCTCATTGCCAGCTTCTGCTTCAGAAAAACACCGACGCCTGCATACAAAGCTCCGCAGATCATACCAACCAGCAGCATCAGCGGGATTCCGACAACACCGGGCAGGTTTGCCAGAATCGTACTTCCGGCAACAGCTGTTCCGAGGGCAGCTACAGCCATCTGACCTTCTCCGCCTGCGTTAGCCAGGCCAACCCGCGCCGGAATACTTGCCGCAAGACCCGTCAGGATCAGATAAGCCGCGCGGACGATCACTTCACCAAAGCCATAAGCCGAGCCAAAAATAGATGTGAGAATGGTCTGATACGCCACAAGCGGCGATTTGCCCTGCGACAGGAGCAGCACGGCAAACGCGATCAGAGGAAACAGGACGCAGATCAGGATCCGAACTGCCAAGCTGTCTTGAAGTTGCAGCGGCTTCTTTTGTGCCTCATTCATGTGCGTTCTCTCCTTGAAGCATAATTTTTCCGATCTCATTCGGCGTACACGCGTTTACACAGTACGGTCCAAACGCAGTGTGAGAAGACAGGACCAGGATCCGGTCGCACATCGTGAACAGCTCCGAGATATCTTCGGAAATCAGGATCGTACCCACGCCCTGTTTTTTCAGCCGGAACAGTGTCTGGTGGACTGCGTGTACTGTGGCGATGTCCAGTCCCCGGCTTGGATAACTGGCAATTAACAGGCGCAGTCTGGAGATAACGGCACGGGCAAACGCCATTCGCTGCAGATTGCCACCAGAAAGTGTCCCGGCAATTCTTTCTGCCTGTGGGACCCGGAGGGTCTTGACCGCAGAATGTGTCTGCAGCTGACTGCGCATTGCCTGCCAGTCCATATCACCATGGCAGTAAATCGGATCTAGGCCGACCAGCGCCATGTTTTCCAGAATCGAAAACGTCGGAACAACGTTGTCGCGAATGGGATCCTCAGTCACCATTCGCATCCCCAACTGGATTCTATGCGCAATATCCGTTGAGGAGATATCCTCTTCATTTGCGCTCAGGATACCGCTCTGCAGCTTCCGCGCTCCGTATATGGCCTCCGCCAGTTCTCTCTGCCCATTTCCGGATATGCCGGCAATGCCCAGGATCTCTGCTTTGTGCATTTCAAAGCTGACATCATGCAGAATCAACTGATCGTGGTCATCCTTTATGCTGACTCTGGAAAGCGACAGCTGCAGTGCCGCTGCTTCGTTTTCCTCACTGCATTCCGGGCGTTCCAGCTCAAAGTTGACCGGAACATTCCCCATCATTGCCGAGATGATCTGCTGCTGGCTGAAGCCATCTCTGCGTTCGAAGGTACAGACATGTTCGCCCTGACGCAGAATCGTGATCCGGTCCGACACGGCAAGGATCTCATCAATTTTATGTGTGATCAGGAATATCCCATAGCCCTTATTGCGGAATCCGCTCAGCATCTGCAGAAAAGCCTGCACTTCGTGCGGTGCCAGCACGCTTGTGGGCTCATCGAAAATCATCACACGGGTCTGCGGATCCAGCAGAATCTTCAGGATCTCCACATGCTGCCGCTGTCCGAGGTCAAGCTTCCAGACCTCTGTATCAGGGTTCACAGAAAGATGGTATTCTGCTGCGATCCGATTAATTTCAGCGCGAAGCTTCTTTTTATTGATCTTCCATCCGGCAGAATGGAGGGAAAGAAATACATTTTCCAGAATGGTAAAGGCCGGGACAAGCCTGAAATCCTGAAACACCATTCCGATGCCCTTCTCCCGGGCAATCGTCGGATTCCAGCGCTCCATTTTTTCTCCGTCAATATACAGATTTCCAGCAGTCGGCTGATAGACACCATAGAGCATCTTCATCAGCGTACTTTTTCCCGCGCCGTTCTCGCCTGCTATCGCATGGATTTCACCGGCGTGGATTTCGATGTCAATCTCCCGGTTTGCCGTCAATTCTCCGAATCGTTTCGTGAGTTTTTCCGCCCGTAAAATCGGTTCCACTTGCCGTTCCTCCTGTTTTATCACCTTTGCTCACTATAGATCACAACATGATTTCCATGCGGATCAAGCAGGGTAAACGCCCGCGTTCCGTCCTTGTAGCCACAGGGTCCCTGCAAAACCTGAACCAGCGGCACTGCCTTTTTCATGATTGCCTCAAAGCAACTGTCTGCATCCTGTGCTTCAAACATCAGCGTCTCGTTCCCCTGCGGCATCGGATCCTTTCTGCAAAGTACCTCCAGCGTTCCGTCCCCGGATCCGATTACAAATTTATGCCCCCGGTCCTTTGTTCCGTAGTCCCAGGTATAGCATGCACGGAGCCTGAGAATATCCCGGTAGAATGCCAGGCTCTGTTCATAGTCCGCCACATCTACATACGCCACTGCGCGGTATTCACCACGGAACATCCCCGGAACTGTCGGCTGCCAACCATGCTGGTACTCCATCACATCACGACTCCAAGAGAAGATCACAATCACGTTTTCATCTGGATCGAGCAGCTGGAACAGCCGGATTCCATACGGGCGGTCCGCGATATGTTCATAAACATGCAGCCCCGGTTTTCTTGCCAACCGCGAATAGCAGTCATCAACATTGTCCGCCTCCAGCATAATCGTCGTCGGCCCCTGCGGAAGATCGGCGCCGGCCGGACGCAGCTCTACTGCACCGCCTGCTGCAGCAAAGCGGCAGCCCTCCATTCCGCCGTCCCAGACCGGAACCAGTTCCAATGTCTGCTGATAGAAGTTCCGGCTCCGCTCCAAGTCTCTGACACAGAGGACCGTCCGTACCTCTTTTTCAAAATAATCCCTGTGCTGCATACTTCTCTTCCTTTCTTCCGTTTCGGATATCGACCCGAAATACATATATTTATACTTGTAAACTTCTTAATAAACGACTATAATCAGCAAAAAAGCTGGAGGTGCTGCTTCTATGCTCCGTCAATTCTCACAAACACAACAATCCAGGGTGCGCGCACAGCTTGAACTCCTGCTGCGCAATGTGGAACCCGGCGAGCGGCTGCCCTCAGAGCCTGCTCTTGCAAAGCATTTCGATGTCAGCCGAACCACGATCCGGGAAGTCATGAGCCAGTTGGAAACAGAAGGCTTCGTCCAGCGCAGGCAAGGAAGTGGCACCTATGTGTGTCGTTATCCGCTGCTGGAGGATGAAAGCCTGCTCCACTTTGTCGATTTTCCGACGCTGATCTCCAAGCAGGGACACACGCCCGCCATGCGGCAGCTCGGATTTGTGAAGCAGCGTGCAGGAGCTTTCTTTTCCACCCGTTTTCACATCGGTGAAGAAGATCGGATCCTCACCCGGCGCTGCCTGTACACGGCAGATGAACATTTTTGTGTACTGGCTGAAGACAGTTTCCCGCTGGCCTTCCTCTCGGAAGGTCAGCGTGTACAGCTGTTTAGGTCAAACAATACCGATCTGCGGCTTTTCCTTTTTAACGCAACCGGCCGCGCCGCCTGTCAGGACGAAACCACAATTTCCGTTGCCCAACCGGAAGACTACCCGTTCCTTGAATCCCTGCTCGAGGACAAGCAGCATCCGCTGCTCTTTCTGAGCAGCATGTGTCTGGATAATCACAATGAACCGTTTATCAGTTCGCAGATTTACTCGGACACAGACTATATCAAGTATCAGCTGAACCGCAGGATCGTCTGAACTCAGTGATTGCTGTGATACAGGTTAATCTGGTTCCCGCATGGATCCTCAACAGCAAAATACCTTGTACCGTAGCTCTGTGTGACAGGCTTGCTCACAATCCGGATGCCTTCTGCAGCCGTAAGCTCCCGATAGGTCTGATCGACATCTTCGGTTTCCAGATTGACGATCACAGGGCCGGCCTTTCTGTCATGTGCCTGACAGAGTACGCTGATTGTGCCGCGGCCGGCCCGGAATTTTGCGCCGCGATCCTGCGTTCCTTCGTTCCAGCTGTAATACGGCTCCTGGCCGAGCAGCGTTTGATAGAAGTCCCGGCAGGCGGAAAAATCTACTTCTTCGGTATATAGAAGGATTTGAATGTCCCCTGTAAATGCTGTCATGGTTTATTCTCCTTTTTTGTAGACGCAGGCACCATCAATGTATTTTGCACAGATATCCCGATCATCCGACCGTGTAATCAGGCGCTCTATTCGTTCATACGGTGTCCGCTGCACGCCGTCGCAGAAGCGGCTGTCATCCAGAATCACCGCATCAAAACAATATCCCGGCTCAAAACTTCCGCTTTTCCAGAGTACGCCGCCGCCTTTTGTTGCAAGATAAAACGCATTGGCCAAAGACAACACCTTTCTCTGTTCCATACTTCGTGCGCTGTTTTTGGATGCCCAAAAGACTTTAGATGCCAAAATCGCTTCAAATATCGTTCGGAACATATTAAGTGTATTGCCGCCGCCGACATCTGTACCCAGTCCGACTTCAATTCCAGCATCGAGATATTCCATGATCGGTGCTGCACAACCACAGCTGTTCATATTTGATTGTGGGCAATGTGCAACCAGCACATTACGCTTTTTCAGTGTTTGCACTTCTTCCGGCGTTGAAAACACACAGTGCGCCATCACAGCCTGTGCATGCGGTCCAAGCAAACCTGCACGATCATAGGCCTGTGCATAAAAGTCAAGATCCGGTGCAAGCTTTCGAACCCAGTCAATTTCATCCAGCCCCTCCGAAAGATGTGACTGCACTGGGACGTGGTATTCCTCGGCAAGTTCTCCCAGTTGCTCTAAGCAACTTTCCGTGCAACTCGGGAAATAACGCGGTGTGAGGATCGGGTAGATTGCCCCAACACCATCTTTCGTTTCTTCTAGCCAAAGGCGGGTCTGTGCAATTGTTTCCTCTGTTGTTTCCAGCAGCCCAGTCGCACAGTTTCGGTCCATATTGACCTTCCCAACATAACCTGCAAAGCCGAACTTTGCCAAAGCACGCATCAAGAGCACAGTTGATGCTCTGCTGGTTGTGGCATAGGCACAAAGGCGCGTCGTCGGTGTAGCAAGAAGTGACCTCGCAAAGCGAGTGTAAGTCAGTTCTGCATACGCCGGATCGTTGAATCTGGATTCGTCTGGGAACGCATAACGCTCGAACCATGTGTTCCACTGTCCGTTTTCAATATTTTGCCCAATACCTTGAAAGGGTGCTTGTGAGGCATGAACGTGGATGTCGCATGTTCCGGGAATCACAAATTTTCCGCTTGCATCCAAAACCTTAATTTGACGATATTGCTCTGGTAACGCTGAATAAGCCCCTGCAACTTTTTTTCCATCGCAGACCAGATATGCGTCTTCCATGATGGTGAACTGCTCTCGCTGTGCGGTGAAAACCAGCGTTCCCTTGATTGCATACTTCCGACTGTCAACGAAATTTTCTCGTTCCATAGTGCCCCCAACTTGGCATTTCACACAATTTTTAGTTGCATAATATCAGCATTTTGGGTCACTGTCAACATAAGCGAGTACTTCAATAACATCTTTGGATACATGCAAAAAAACATCCTGTTTACCACCCTTTCTTTTCTGTTAAAAGTGCAATTTGTACGACAACTTTAATATGAGGAATGCCTATTAAGAAAACGAGCTGCCAGGATGGGATAGAAGTCACTCAAACAACCTTAGCAGGGGTATCGGTGTTGAGTTCGATATACTCAAGGATTCTGCGGAACTCATCGGCAAACTTAAAGCGGATGCTGATATTGCCATTCTCATAGACCTTGATATGGTCCACAAGCTCCACAAGAATATCACGGGTCAGACGGTCGATGTTCTGATACCTCATAAACGCTACCAACGCCGGGTGTTCATTCCCCACGCCATTTGCCAGTTCCGCCCGCTCCACCGTCAGATTTTTCAGTACGGTGTTCAGTTGGGCCGTCTGGCTCTCATAATTGGCTTTCATATAATGGTAGTCGTCACGGGTGATCTCGCCGTCTTTCCAGTCCTGATAAAGTCCTTGCTTATACCGCACGATTTTTGCAAGTTCCCGTTCCTTGGCCGCGATCAGGTCATCCAGCCGTTTAGACTGGCATTTCTTGACCGGGGCCGTATTGATTGCCTTGACGATTTCCGAGTAGGAGACAGCCAGATGGACCTGCTGCTGAATGGCAAACAGGACGGCGGCCTCCAGGCGGTTGTGCTTGATGGAGTGCATGGTGCAGGCCGTCCGGGAACGGCTCTTGTAGGTGGAGCAGGCGTAATACACATGGCTGCCGCTCACGCTCCGGGTCAGGGCTTTGCCGCAGTCAGGGCAGCGGAGGAAGCCGCTGAACAGGTGAACCTGCCGCCCTTTGGGGGAAGTGCGGGTGTCCCGCATCAGCAGGCTCCGCACCTTTTCAAAGGTTGCCCGGTCAATGATGGCCTCGTGTGTATTCGGGACCCGTACCCAATCCTCCTCCGGCACAGCTTCAATTTGATGAACCTTGTAGCTCTTGACGCGGTGACGGCCCTGAACCAGATCGCCGGTGTAAACCTCATTGGTGAGGATTTCATGGATCATGCGTGCGCTCCACATGGGATCATCCCCCACAGCGGAGGAAACCGGCAGACCTTTCATGCGCCGGTAGGCCGAGGGGCTGGGAACGCCGTGTTCGTTCAGGTAAAGCGCAACCGCCCGTTTGGAGTAATCCTGCAGGAACAGGGAAAACACCAGCTTGACCACTTCGGCAGCGTCAGAGTCGATGATGAGATGGTGCTTATCCTTCGGGTCTTTGAGATACCCAAAGGGAGCGAAAGCACCGATGTATTGTCCGCTGCGCCGTTTGTAATCAAACACCTGCCGGATTTTTTTAGAGGTCTGAAAGCAGTAGTTGTCATTCATGACATTGGTGATGGGGACCTTAATATCGGACACGCTGTCCGGGTCCAGGTAGCTGTCCACATTTTCCGCAAGAGAAATGAAGCGGACACCCATCTGGACAAACAGGTTGTCGATCAGGCTCCCAGCGTCGCTGTAATTGCGTGCCAGCCGGGAGAGGTCTTTCACCACCACGCAGTTGATTTTACCGCTCATAATATCGGCCAGCATTTCCTGAAAATGCTCCCGGTCGGTGTCCGTTCCAGTATGGCCGTCATCCACATATTCCCGGATGCTTTCAAATTCCTCGGCGTGGGTTTCGTAAAAGTAATTGAGAATATCCCGCTGGTTCTTGACGCTGTTGCTGCAGTCCAGCCCTTTTTTGATCTTTTGCAGATTCTCCTTGGAGAGCCGGATGTAGCTTGCCATTTTCCAGCGCCGGGTGCGGGTAGGGGCTTGGTATGTAGGGAAAAAATATTGTTGGCCCCTGTTCTTTTGCCGTGGCATATGTCCTCCTTCCCCCTACCACATTACACCTATATTATACCTCTGGCCCAGAGGGCCAGCAAGGATGCCTCCGCTTTGGGACACTTTGGAGCCGTTGACAAAGTAGTCTCAGAAAAACAGCAATAGGAAATTGAGCAGAAAAAAGACGCCCTGTGGCGTCATTTCATGGCCCATATCATCCGTTTCAGGTTCAAAGCGGTCGCTGAAAGGAGGCAATGATCCTCCGCTGCCTCTAAACCTCGCCGCAATATCTGCGTTAAATTGTGACCTCTCTTTTGAGCGGCAAAGGTGCCCTCACACCAGATCTGCCGCTTCTTGAGGGCTTCCCGGTAGATCGGATCGCTCAGGCGCGATAAATTCCGCTTCCGCTGCGCCGTAAAATAACTGTGCTCCAACTTCCGCGCGCCCCGCTTGTCCTGCTGGCTCAGGCATTTTTTGCGCAGAGGACAGCGTTGGCAATCCTGTTTGTCCGCCAGATACAGCCAGTACAGCCCGCTGGCACTGCGGTGGAGCGTATTCAGGCGCAGCAACTTGCCGTTGGGACAGACATAGGCATCCAAACTCTCATCATATTGAAATGCCTCCCGTTTCAGTTCCACATTGGTGCGGTCGTGAACTGCCTGTGGACGGACGAAAAATTGGATCTCCAACTCCTTCAGCGCCTGATGGGCCAGCGGGAAGTCATAGGCGGCATCCGCCGTCGCGGCCTGGATAGGCAGGATACTCCTGTGGATCCGCTCAATTTGCTCCAGGTAGGGCACAGAGTCATAGACATCGCCGGGTGTTACCGTTACATCCAAGATCACGCCGCAGTCCGTATCTACCGTCTGATGAGCGAGGTAATGTTGCCCGCGTGGCTTCCCCGGACGTTTCATATGTCCGGATTCCGGGTCTGTCCGACTGACCCACTTCCTGGTCTGACGCCGATCTTTTTTGATCTGTTTGACCCGCTTCTTTCGCCGTTTTCCTGTCCGGCGTTCCAATTCCTCCAGACCCTCTTCCTCATAGGTGTCCAACCGTTCCCAGTATACTCCGGGACTCTCCGGCAACTCCACCAGTTCCTCTGATGCCCAGGATGCGTTGGCCTTCACATGGGTGGAATCTGTTCCGACCAGCCGTCCACTAGCCAGACCCTTGGCGACGCACTGCCCCACCACCTCCTCAAACAGCCGCCGGAAGATCTTCCGAAAACTCGGCTTTCGCCGCCGCAGTTGGGAGATGGTGCTGTGATCCGGCACCCGGTCAAACAGATCCAGGCCCAGATACCAGCGCAGGGCTACATCCGTCTGGATCCGCTGCTCGATCTGACGCTCCGAGGGGATGCCGTACAGAAAGCCCACCAGGAGGTATTTCACCAGCACCACCGGGTCGATGGGCGGACGCCCATACCGCCGGCTGTACAGGTGAGCGGTTTCCACGCGCACGAAAGAGAGATCCAAAGCGGCCTCCAGCCGCCGCAGGAAGTGATCCTGAGGCATGAGATCCTCGATGGTCACTGTGTGGAATTTGAGTTGCATTCCGCCACCGCCTTTCCCTCTTATTGTAGCATAATTTGGGGGAAAAGGGATTTTGTCAACAGCTCCAACTTGTCCCAAAGCTGGGGAGCCCGCCAAAACGGGGGCGGGGAAAAACCGGGGTGCAGGCCCAATCAAGGCAGACTGGTGGATCGCTCAGGAAACTATCAAAATATGAGGGCATGAAGTGTGTTCTATATTATACAACATCTCATATTCGGAAAATTGATAATTCATATTTCAATTTCTGTTAGCATCAAGGAGTCATCTTCGCCGCTCATTTGAATAGCATAACATTTTACGGCACCATCTTCGGCTACATACGATATGCCTCGAGTGGGAACTATTCCTTCAAATGCCATATCTACAACAAAGGGAAATTGCGATGATAACTCCTTAATTGTGTGCAATTCCTTATCAATGTTGAACCTCATATCTCCTTTTTCGTCTGTATCAACATAGCTAAGTTCAAGAAATTTAAAATCTTTCACCGATGTATTCGTTGTAAAAATCACTTTTACTTGATACTCTGAGTTATCATCAACAAATTCCTCAAAAGAATCATAAGCGGCAAGAAGTTCTGCATTTGCATAATCAATGCTAACGACAGTTTCCCCAGGAACGCCCTCACTCTGTTCGGCGCCCTGGCCATTAGACACTGTCTCCGTTTGCTCCGATCCGGAGGTAATTGTACTGTCAGGTATCTCGGTTGGCCCCCTCCCACATGCAGAAAGGAACAGAATCAGCATTACCAACCACATGCCAATTACATTTCTTTTCATTCTAAACCCTCCTTGAAAACAAGAATTAAAAAATGGATGTACAGAAAAAGCAGCAGGGAAATCGCATAACGCTCAATTAACCATAGGCAATAGCGCAAAAAGAAGCCAGCCGTTAAGGGACGGAAAACAACTTTTTATCGTCTAATGGCTGGCTCCTTAGTTTATATGAATGACATTGATGACCTTTTTCCACACATTAATTCAGGGCGATATCCATAGGTGTTCGCGTGAATGGCCACTTCACCCTTCTTCGGTCTCGAAATATTAGCCAATTGGGTAAAAGTCCGACTTTTCGTCCGCACCCCCTATGGAACAATTCGAGCAGTTCTTTTAGCCGATATCTATCTCTCAGGGCATCAATCACTTCGGCCTTTTCGTGGTTTCTGATTGTTTGCAGATTGATGCCCTCGTCTTTTTTTAGAACTTCGGTAGCCATCTCCAGCACATCGCGTTCTAATTTAAGCCGATATATATCCGCTTTCAAAACCGACACCTGCTCCTCCAAAGCGGCTTTTTCGTCCTGCAAGTCTTGGATGGAGTGCCTTTCAGGTTTATGTTGCTTAGAAGCGGTCTTCTTTGGCATAGTGGCATGACACCCCTCATTGAGCAACTCCTTTTTCCACTTATAAAGTGTGACTCGGCTGATTCCATGTGCTTCCGCAACTTCTTTCGCAGAGCCAACACGGGCACAGAGGTCAATAACTGCTTGCTCTTTCTTTTCTGGAGGGAATTCTATCAGAGCATTCTTGGATATGCAACACTTTTTCCGGTTTGGAAACGCCTCATCAAGCCATTGAAACATGGTATCCCTATTGGGATAGCCCAAGGCTCGTACTGTCCGAGCTACAGACCGACCATGCTCGCTATAATACTTAATTGCTTGTTCCTTTTGGGCCTCTGTGTATTTTTTCAAAGAAATCCGCTTCTTGTGTAAATTACCCTGCTTTTGAAATTCCTTGTACCACCGTTGAATACTCTTTGCAGTGGCATAGCCAAGTTCTGCTGCTGTTAATTCCGCTTGAAAATCGTATTGAATGTAGAGCTCCACTGCCTTTATTCGTTCTTCATAAGAGTACATAGACGCCACCTTGCCCCGTGCTTATTTGCTCATTTTGGTCCAAGATTTCGTCCGCACCCCCGAAGGCGGTTTTCGCCCGGCGCTAACACCTCCTCTTCGCCTGTGACCCTTCTGTCATCATCTCTATTAGACGAATATAGCCTCAAACTCATAAATGTCAGTGGGCAATGCTCTTTGGCAACAGTGGAAAACGCAGAGCCGACAATGTGGAATCCGCAAATGCAATCAGAGATGTAGGATTATATAAGGGTTCTGCATGAATTTAACTCAAAAGCTCCCCATGCCCTTGAAAGGCATGGGGAGCTTCGAGTAAACTTTTTTCGAAAATATATGCAACCTTCCCGCTTCAGTCTACGTCCTCTGGAACTTTACTCTTAAATTGGCTGTTATCAAAGAAGTCATAAATTGATATCCCAAGGCCATCGCAGATAAGTTTGATCGTCACAATGCCCGGATTATGGCTTTTACCATAAATGATATTTTTAAGAGTCGTAGGAGGAATACCGGCTTGCCGGGCCAAAGAATTGATGTTATATCCATGTTCTGCACAGAGTTGTTGAATGCGCATAGAGACTAGTTTTTGCGTATCCATCTCTGCACACCCCTGTCCATAAGTATCGTCTTCAGTTTACCTGTTTGTTCATAATCGGATAGACTTTTTATGGACTTTTCGGAAATGGTAAGATATAATGGCAATAACAGTTATGCCATCAATCCATAATCAAAAATTTATATGGCATTACATCCAATACCTTTGCAATGCGAAAGAGCGTGTCTAAGCTGATAGCCTTCACAATGTTCGGGGCCTCGATCTGCCCAATGAAGGATGTTGCCACACCCATTCTCTCTGCAAGCTGTTCTTGCGTTAAGCCTGCCTTCTTACGAAAATATGAGACCTTCAGGCCGATATTGATATAGTATTCAGAAAATTCTTCTGTCACAACATCCCCCTCCGCTTACTATTTTATATACTTGATCGAGGATGTTCCATTTGATATAATTATAATATATATTATTCATACAGTAATTTTGGTTACTTTGCGGATAATCTTCCAAGCGGTAATAAGGGTTCTGCATGCGTCAGATTTCAGGTGGACATCCGCCGAACTTCAGGATATCTCGGATGATATTTTGGATCTCCAGAAACTGTCTTTCATTCAAAGGCTCCAGCATTTTCATTACCTGATGACGGTCTAAATCCGTAACAATTCCTGTCAGCAAAAAATCCGCACTGATGTTCAGCGCCCGAGACACCTTAATAATGCTTTCTGCGCGAATATTTTTTGCACCTGTTTCAACGCTAGCGAAAAACTGCTGGGTTAAACCAGCCTTTTCTGCAGCTTGGGCCTGGGTCAGTCCAAGCTGCTTCCTCCGCTCCGCAATGCGGCGTCCAATCTCAATCGCTAATGTGCTCTTTTCAGTTCCCATTAAACCACCTCTATTTTCTTGCGATTATAGAGGCTTTTTTATACATCGTAAATTGCCGTTAATTGTATCTTAACAACCAAGTTATTTTATGAACATTCGTCGCGTCTCTGTGTGAAAGAAGGGGAATATGGATCAACTATTGGAAAAAGCAGCACATGGGGAAGCCATTCATTTTTCGGATCTGTTGCGTAATATCCCGTCTGACGATATTCTTTCCAAACTGTTTTTCAATCCAAAGCATCCTGTGAACAACGGCATTTCAAAGTTTGGATTAGAGGTGCTGAATCTTCGGCTAGAAGGATTTAAATTGAGTGAAATTGCGGATAAACTCCAAGCATCCATCAGCCAGGTAGCCTATTGGTCACGCAGGACGCGAAATTGTCTGCTGACTGGAGTACCAAATTACATCGATATTGATATTCCTGCACTTCGCCGGTTGCTCCATATCAGTCAAACAATGACAGGTTACACCAAACTGTCGGAATTGCTACAAGAGTTGCCATCCGATGACGAGCTTTGCCAGCTAGATTGGGAACGAGGCAAGCTTCCTGCCAGATCTATCAGGGGCTACGTCACACAGAAGGACCTGTACATCCTCCGTCAGCGTCTGGAAGGGCGCAGCTATGGTAGTATCTGTGAAGAGCTGGGCTGGGACCGTGTACGGCTACAGCGGCACATTCAAACGACCCGTATGCGGCTAATTCGGGATCTCCGAATTGAACTGGATGTCCCACAGCTTTTCTCACCATTTAAGCCGCGGCCTCTATAATTGAACGCAGTCCGACAACGCTTACTTAGGAGGGAAGAATATGATACAACTGTCCAACGATCTTAATAAAGGAAATACAACTGCCAGGCAGGTCATAAAAGAGGAACTTCCTTTCGATGTCTATGCTTATGAAAAGGAGTATGGTCCTATTCGCACCCAAGAAGAGCTGTGCCCGGGCATTTACCAAATCCGAAATGGACCAGTGCCACCGTGGCACTTCTGCACAGAATATATCGTTGTATTGAAAAATTCTCCAGCTATTTCAGATGAAGCGAAGGGCTACGGAACACCGTCAAAGGAAGTTCCTGAAATCTTGATGTATAGCACAGAGGACTATTTCAATAAGCCTCGATGGGTTGTAACCTATGAGATCCACAAGTACCTTGTGGACCAGGGTATCCCGCTGCCGGATGGAGAATCATTGGCGGAAGACCGTGTGCGGGGGATGGAGGTCTGCCCGGAGTATTTCGGAGAATTCCCAGTTCCGGTAGAAACCCCATGGGGACCTATTCTCCAGTATGATAAATTATGGAATGGGATTTACTGGCTGGAAACGGCGGAGGCCGGCTGGGCCCTGGCACTTGCCTTCCCCTTTTTTGAGGATGTTCGGGAAAATACTGCGGCATTGGCAGTTTCCGCCCCAAGCGCCTCGGAAGGCGGAGAAAACAGTGACTTTGCCTACCACTTCTATCCGTATGAGCAGAGCTGTCTGCCTCTTTTTGAACTGCTGACTTATGCGGAAGAGACCTGGGCTAAGCAAATCAATACGGCTGCCCTGAAAAACGCAATCCTGAAATGTTTCCCAGACTATGCACGAGAAGACGCCGAAGAATATGCAAATCTTCCAATAGGAGAGCAAATTCTATTTACTCCAGGGGCCGGAACAGATTTTTATAAATTCCCTGTGACGCCCATCCCTATGATGTGAAATTTTGAAGCCACGATTGGAAGGTGGAGATATGTGCCAAAATACACAAGAGAAAATTGGCGTGCAGTATGAAAAGCTGTCCCAGGAAGAGCTTATATTTGCTTTACAGTTGGCAGCAGCTCGTGAGGAATCCATTCGCCCCAAAAAAGTAACCATCCCCTCCGCAGAGATAGAACGAATCAGAGAAGTCCTGCGGGTGTTTGGTCCATACATCAAAAATCACCATTTTTTTGATATTCTGGTATCTTCAAAATTTGGCGTTGTTCGGATGGATATAGAGGGAGAATACAGTTTCTTTTACGATGCTGACGGTCTGTTTCTTGGATTGGTAGATGATATCTTTGACGATGTACGGGAGTCGGAGATCGTACAGGAGCACACAGACATTATGATATTACCCCAAGAGGAATCGGAGCTACGCCGCCGTATTTCTCCCTTGATTGAGCAGTTACAGGATCAGATACACTACAGAGAATTATTTCAGGACTTTTTACGGGAACATCAGGGATAAGAGCGTGTATTTACCTGCATCAAGTAATGGAGGCGGTCAGAATGCCAGGCGGTAAAAAGGTCTATTCAAAACGATATCCGCCAGCCCCAGAGACTATGGAGATAATCCATACTCAACAAAGCGCGGAGGAACGAGCGACCACAAAAAAATCATTCAATGAATTTCTGCGCCGTATCGAGACAGAAAGCACTTACGTCCTGATACCAGAACGAATTGATCGCGGCAAACATTTTGTTGCTCTGGCAATAGAGCTCTCCCAAAAGTATGAAATAGACATAGATATCTGGCAGAAGTCCTATTTTATTGAGGTCAATCTTCATCTGTTTTGTTCTTCCTATCCCTCCGAGCTGACGCGATACATTGCGGAACTATTCACTTTATGTGATAGGTTCTGTTCGTTTATTTTTCCACAGGAGCCAAGCGATTTCACCCTTTCCCTGGAGTTCGATACCCACAAATACTACTTGTCCGGGAAACTCATAAATGAATGATTTTCCAATAACAGCTTCTGACAAGCACCGTGTGTAAAATCGATAGCCATAATCAATAGAGAAAAAGGCCCTGCACCATTCTAAAGATGGTGCGGGGCCTTTCATGGTTCTTCTTTCAAACCGAGGCAAATTTTGACAAGCTCTGCTCATCGTATAAGAGAGGGCGCGCTACACTGGTAAAACCATCTACTCTGGTAATCACCACATTGTTGGCACCGCTGGCACAATGGATGATCAGTAGGTTCCCGTTCTCGTCCCGTCCTCCCACGATCCCAACGTGTACGTCATCCGGGTAAAACACCAGATCGCCTGGCAGCGCCTCCTCCCAAGAGATGTTCATGCAGTAGGTATGCTGGGCGAGAGCGCCTCCACCGTGGCCGATGATGTACTCTCCACCCGTGGCGTTATAGAATACCCAGTCCACATATAGCGATAGGTAACCCTTTGATACAATCTCCAGGTTTTCCCCCGCTCCACACCGTGCGTGAACCTTTCAGCTCACACGGCGTTCCATCGTAAGTTGAAATGAAAATCACTAATGAAAATTACAACCGCTCTTTATAAGATGTATAGGGTTGAAATTCCGGCAGTTGTAGCCATCTGCGAAGTCTGTTTAACGTTCTCAGCTGTTTGCTGTCTGGTTTCAGTTTCAGCATATAATGTGCAATCGTATCTAGCCGTGTTGCATGGAGCAAACGGTGGACTTCATCAGTCACTAACACCAGATTTCCGTACTTGTCATCTCCGCCGAAGTGCCTTGGAATGCGGTGATGGCAGTGCATATGCCCCAATTCCAATGGCTGCTTGGTTACATAGCAGCGTCCCATTTGCCCGCAGTAGAGCGATAAGCGATTATCATTGTACTCAACACTTCTATCTGCGATGGGGTTTTTCATCATTTCTCTCAGAATTGAAATGTTGACGCATGAGAGGCTTTTATGGATCTCGGCTCGCCCTTCTGGGGTATAACGATTGACTTTCTTCGACTTGAACATGGGGCTTTTGTGTTTGAGATATCCTATCGGTATCAGTGCCCGTCCATATACATACCGAAGCATTTTGCTGTTTCCGTATCGTTCCGCAATATAGCTGGGGAGCTTATCCCCCGATTTTTGTGTGTATCTTCGCAGGCGTGCATTTAGTTCGTGTTCGACCAGAAAGGCTATTCTGCGCATATCCAGAGTTATATTTGTTGCGATGCGGTAGTAATTGTGGATGCCCAGTACATAGGCGTTATAGGCATCTACGGCACGGCTCCCAGCATTTGTATCCGCCGGGTGTGCCATTGCTCTGGTATGCTGTTGAACCTTTGATTTCATTGCCTGATATGCCTTATCTGTCATTTCAGAGTAGACTGTGTACCCTGGTGACCCGTTGGCTTTTTTCCCTTTTTGGCGCACTCTGATTTTGATGCCCAGAAATTCTGTGTAGTGCCTTTTTAAGTTCGCTATCCCAGACTTTTCTGGACTAATGTCCAGTCCAAGTCGTGCTTTCAACCATTGCTGTGTGGCGGCAAATAGTTTTACTGCATCACTGCGCTTGCGGCAGAAGATTTTGAAATCATCAGCATACCGGACAATCCAGCATTCTTTCAACTGTGTGCTTTGCAATGCACGATAGGCCTTTCCTCTGCTTTCTGTCCCATTGGGCGCAATGGTGACCGCATATGGATGGCGTGTAGGCATGGTTTCCCATTGGCTGGCAATCCACCAATCCAATTCATTCAGTACCACATTTGCCAACAACGGCGAGATAATACCGCCTTGCGGCGTCCCTCGCTCTGGAAAGCCGATTTCTGCCACCTCTGCCTTTAGCATAGCTGACAGAATGGAAAGCACGGCTTTATCCCGGATACCCATTTGCCAAAGCTGTTTCAGCAGTTTCCCATGCTGGACATTGTCAAAGAAACCTTTTATATCAATGTCCACCACGAAATGCAGACCGCTGCGTTGTACAAATTTATAGGCCTGTGCGATAGCGTGTTCTGCACTTCTGCATGGGCGAAAGCCGTTGTTCCGCTCATGGAATTTCGCCTCACAGATTGGTTCCATCACCTGAAGGATACATTGCTGTATCAATCTGTCCATGATGGTCGGGATACCCAGTGGCCTTGTCTTGCCATTGGCCTTTGGGATTTCCACACGTCTTACTGGTTGTGGGATATAGTGTTTTAATCTGGCGCGTATATAGGTTATCAGGCTATTTTCCTGCCATTTAGACAGGTCACGAATTGTTTTCCCATCCACGCCGGGTGTATGACTTCCTGCATTTTTCTTTATATTGCGGTATGCCAACATGATGTTTTCCCCCGAGAGGATAATCGGCATCAATTTTCTGAACACTTTATCTGCTTTGCTTTGTGTATATAAAGTGTCCTGTACACCCTGAAAATCATAATACTCAGCGTTTCGGATTTTCTGCACTTTCTGTTCCTTGGTTGCGGTTGGCAAAGTCGGCATCCTCCTCTTTCCCGAGAAGTGGCCTTTCTTAGTCATACTCGAACCTTTGCATTTTTCATTTTGATTTGTTCTTTCAATCTACGACTAATGCCTATCCCTCCACCGCTTATTATCACGGTTTCATCGGTACTATGGCATCGCTCTCAGTTAGATAAAGGCGGGTTATACCTTGCGGCTTTCCCTCGCCAACACTTCATCGCACACAAATGCTCCATGCTCTAACCTTTCCACGTTCCGATATTCCTATCTTTTCATAGCGTCTTTAGGTGTGTCCTTTAAGCCTGTACGCTTGGCCGTGCCTGTAACACGGCAGGGTGTTTTATCCCGGACTAACCTTACTCCACCCCACGTACCCCGCACTTGGCGGTCATGGCATTTCTACCATGTCTGCATCTAGACCCGTACACTCGGACATTCGTCGGCAGGTCGCGAACCTGCATTCTCACCATGGACGCTTTATAGACCCCCGGCCTATAACCTACACACGCCACCTCTGGCGCACTTTCCTCACTCTGGGAAATTCCCAGCGTTAGGGTAGCTCTCAGCCGTCTTTAGCGGGCTTTACACGGTTCGGCGTTTGCGCACCTTTCCGCATACCGCGAGCTTAGGGGAGCGTTTCAGGGCGTTACCCCATCATTCCACTTCTTGGAATATCAGTTCTATGAAACTTTATCTGGCTCCTTTCAATCCTGATTTTTTTGTTTCACGCCTAACCTTTTCAGTTAGGAACGTGTCGCACACCCGCTGCAGTCCATCCCGTAGGGCCGGTAGGTGCCGGTGGTGGGGCTGCCTGCCGCCGTGACCTGACGGAGTGTGCCCCAGCGGTCATCCCAGCCAAGTACCAGGGATTTTCCGCCCCAAAAATAATTCAGTTTTCCCACCAGCTGGCAGGCAGTCTCCACCACAGCCCGCCGCTCCGGGGACAGGTCCTCTGGCAAATCGGCCAGGAGTTCCCTGGCATCCTGGCTGGAAATGGTCAAATCTCCGGCCAGTGCCATCAGCATATCTGAATTGGCCAGAAGCTCGTCCAGAGCCTCATTCTGCCACGACGTGAAGCTGTAAAACACCCGCATATCATCCGGCGTCCTGGCAGTGATGGTGATGATCAGCACCTTCTCCGTAGAGGCTGATGCGTTACCACCGGCTGGGATCTCCACGGTCTCAGCTGCGGTGGTGATCTTAGTCATGTCCCAGAACACCGTCCGCAGGAGATTCACCCGCTGTGGGTCCAGCACCGCCACGTCCACGCCGTCCTCCGCTCCCGCCGTCTTGGTGGCAAATACCGCCAGTACATCTGGCCAAGCTGGAGGCTGACCTTGGACCTCTACCCGGTCGTATGTCCCACTCTCCTGCAGGTCGGCCAGGCGATCCGCCAGTTCCCCGTTGATCTGTGCCACAGCCGCGGAGGGCGAGACCGCATCCGGGGCGTTGCCACCGTCCGCAAAAAAAATACCGAGGGGCGAGGCAATGAACATCCCAACCAAGCAGATCACCAGGACAATCACAATTACTACCCAACCCCCAGCTGCAATAGCGGCAGCCAGAGAGTGTGCGGCGGCCACCACCGCCTTAGCTGCCGCAGCCGCGGCCCTGGCCGCGGATCGGGCGGTGACGGCGGCTGTCTTTGCCGTCAGGCGGGCGGCTTGTGCCGCCCTCTGGGGAGCTCTGATGGCCGCCTGAGCTGTCCTCTGCGCTGTTGTTCCGGCCTGATGGGCAGTCTTGACAGCTTCTTTTGCCGTCTTGATGATACTCCTGGAAGCATTCTCCGCCGTCTTGACCGTTTGCCTGGTGGCTTGCCGGGCACCAGCTTTCCCGGTACTCCCCGCCTTGATCCCAGTTGTCTCAGGGGGTGTGGCCACCCCGTTTCCTGGGCCGTATTTCCGGGCCGAATGCGGCCCCAAACGCCCCGCCCGCTTCTTTGCCTGTGCCCGCCCCCGCTCTTGAGCAAACTCCCGCTGTTCCCGGGATAGCCCCTGGACAGAAGGAGTCTGCCCTTGGATGTAAGTGTCTTTCGTTTTGACACTGCAATGTTCCAGCCGTGCGGCTGAACGCGTATTACCGCCGTCTGGCGGAGACACAGCGCCTCTGCCCTCTCCGCAGGTGCTGCTTCCTGTCGCCTCCCACAGCTCAAGATGCCCCCATACAGTCTGGCCGTGGACAGTATCGCCCCTGCCGCTTGTGGGCGGTTCCGTGCTGTATGTCCGCCCTCCCTCGAATTTTCTTCGTCTTTTCAGCAGGTCCCCCACACCGCGTTCCACCCGTCTGGCGCCGCCAGCGGCGGTGTCCTCGATCCGATCTTCGCCATAGCCGTCCTGCCGGCCCTGCTGGGCGGCATCCCGGAACTGGAGGCGCAGGTGCTCTGTACCATCCTCCAGTCCCCTGTGGACAAGCTCCTTGGGGACGGATTTGACCTTCTCCTTCAGATCCTTTGTGTTGGGATGCTTCTCCTTGATCTTCTCGATCTCTATCACCTCCTGTCTGGCGAGGCCGAAGCCGTGCAGGGCTCCGGCCCCATCCGGTCACGCCGCCGCCATCGTCTCAGACGGACGGGTAGTCATCAGCTGATAGAGTCGGTTCTTGGGGAAGCTGTTCATAAAGGGAACAATGGCGCTGCCACATTTGATTAGCCCACGCCCGGAGTCCACATTGGTGATGTAGGAGAGCTGATTGTCGGAGATATTTAGCAGATTGGCCAGTTCCGCCCGGTCGGTAGCAGCCTGGTTGAGCATGACCAGGAACTCGCTGTTGGCCAGCATGGTACGGGCGGTGTGGGACTGGAGCAGGTCGTAGGGTAGGGTAAAGGCGCCTTGCCACCGCTGGCGGTAGGTTTCCTACACCCTCCCTCGGAACCGGACTTACTCCTCTCGAAGTATCCGGCTCCCCATTAGTAATTGACGTATTGATTAGTGTCTGTGTATTCTTTCATGGCACTTGCTGCAAACAACAAGCGTTTTTCGCCGCTTCTTTTTCATCACGGTTTCCCAATCAGAATTGCCCAACTCGTTTAAGTTCCGTATAACGTGAACCTCATACAAATCGGCTTCTTTACACCCACATAGTTCACAAACTCTGGCATTGAGCCGTTGTCTGATAGTGGTTTTCCAGCTAAATTTCTTTCTCTGATAAATGATGTCACTCGCTTCGCCACGCTTACAGTCTGCGATTTTAACAGGGCGAACACGTTTTGTTCCTGCTTTAGTTTCATAAGGAACAGACCATGTTTTACCGTCTTTATACTGGCGAATGATTTTGCGGATACTGGTTTTATGCTTGTTGGCAATCGTCTTTAAGCAACTGTACTCCATGAGATAGCAGAAGTAGTCCAGCGTGTGATAATCACAAGCCAGATTGTAATAGTTGCATAATCCTCTTGCTTCGGCATTGTACTGTTCCACAATCTCATAATCCGCAAGGTTGAGAAGTCCGGCTCGGTGTATCGGCTGAAACTCCCCGTTTTCCTTTTGGCGAATGGCTTTCTTTGCAAACATGAATTTCTCAATCTTTTCCGTATGGGGAACAGACAGGGCAACTTTCATGTGCAGGGTACGGGATTTTCTCCACGTTCCATTTTTCATTCTGTGACCTTTGACTTCCTGATTTCTGCGGACGCAAATATCATAGCCAATGAAACGGACTTTTTCGGAGCTGTGCGTTATCAGCGTCTTTTCCTCGCTTAGAGTTAATTTCAACTCTGTGCTTAGAAATTCAGCGATTTCGGCTTTCAAATCCTCACATTCCGCTTTTGTGCCGCACACGCCTGCCAGCCAATCGTCCGCATAACGGACAAAAGTGAACTTCTTGTTGTCGGCAGGTTTGCAGGGCAGATTTCTCATAGCTTTCTTCTGTGCCCTATGCTGGTCAATCAGTTCTTGTCTTGCCGCTTCATCAGCGGTATGGTCAATCCAATAAGACAGTCTTTTTAATTCTTTGCTTGCCGCATGATATTCCGGTGTCTGATATGCAGACCTCGGCTTATCAAAGCGTTCTGCGATTTCCCGAAACTTCTTGTCCAGCTCATTCAGATAGATATTTGCAAGTATCGGAGAACAGATACCACCCTGCGGGGAACCGCTGTAAGTGGCGTTGTATTTCCAATTCTCAATATACCCAGCTTTCAAAAACTGGCGAATGATGTTCAGAAAACGACTGTCCTTGATTTTCCTGCTCAAAATCTCAATCAATTTTTCGTGATTGATGTTATCAAAACAACCTTGTATATCGCCCTCGATAAACCAGACCACGCCTGTGAAGTCAGAAGAAATCTGACGGAGTGCGGTATGACAGCTTTTGCCCGGTCTGAAACCGTGGGAGTGGCTGTCAAAGACAGGTTCATAGATAGCTTCTAAAATCATTCTGACAACTTCTTGCAGGAGCTTGTCACGGAAAGACGGGATACCCAGCGGACGGAGCTTTCCGTTTTTCTTTGGAATATACTCACGCCTTACAGGATTAGCCTTATAGGTTCCGTCCTTTAGTGACTGGATTAACTCTTTTACATAGAAGTCACTGAAACCGTCTGCGGTATCGTCGTCGATACCCTGTGTTGTTGCACCTTTGTTTGCATAAAGTTTCTGATAGGCGGCGTAGTAAATATCTTCACGAAGTAAGTATCTGTAAAGTCTTGTGAATACGCCGTCTTTGTGTTCGCTGGAACACTTTTCAATACGCTCTAAAATTTCAGATGTTGGTTTCATTGAGGTTTCTCCTCCCTTTCATTCTTACATTTTAGATGTTACTAACTGGCTCCCTTCGCCATGTAAGGGTCATTATCCCTCTCGGACTACTATGGAGCCTCCGTTACCATATCCGGCAAATGAGCCGGACTTAGGCAATCCCCAGTTAGCACTGTGCATAGGTTAGTGAAGATTGTCGGATATGCTTTCGGTTCGTTGTGACGTGTTCTCACGCCTGTTTCATAACGTGTTGGCAGTTGTCCCGTCGTGAAAGATGACGTGACAGCGTTATGACATGGGTTTCAGGACTTTTCCCACACCTGCAAAAAACAGGAACTGGAACCTTACATTTGATAAACCCAATCTTATCCTCATATCTTCTTAACATTAGGAAACAGTCGCACCTAAGTCCTTTGGTGACTATTCCTTTTTCTGCCATGCGCTGTTCCCGTAAAGGATTTCTCCTTAGTCGGTAAGGCAGATTGTTTCGCACACTGCCGTGTGCGGCAGTACCTTAGACTGCTTTGCACAGCGCCCTATCTGGGCGCACTTTGACATTCTGTGTTAGGGATGTGGGGATGCCATTCCACTTGCGGAACCGCTTATAAATCTCGGCGGTGTAGGCTGCTGTCTGCGGCTCCTTTAAGAGCAGATGAAATTCATCCAGGAAAATCCGGGTGGTGATACCGGCGTAGCGGTTGACCGCTGTGCGCTGCCAGATATGTTTCTGCACGTTGGACATGACCAGCTTTTTTAAGCCCTGGCCCAACTTGCTGATGTTGTAGCAGACCATGCGGTTATTCAAATCCACGTTCGTCCTGTGGTTCAGATAGGATAGGCTGCCGGTGACGTAAATCTCCATTGCTGTTGCCAGATCATCCGCCCGCGAATTATGCTGCTCCCGCAGGCATTGGTATAAATCTCCCAGGATTGGCATATTCTCCGGTCTGGGGTTCTTCAGGTAATCCCGGTAGACTAGGCTGATACAGCGGTCAATCAGGGACTTTTCAATGGGCATGAGCGGATTGCCATAGGAAGCCATCATCAGTTCGCACTGTGAAAGCAGGAAATCCGCCTGCATGAGCATGGGGGATTCGCCCACATCAGTGGACAAGTCCAGATCCATAGGATTCAAATAGCTGTGGCTATCCGGAGCCAGGTAAATGGTTTGACCGTGAAGCTGCTCCGTCAAGGCGGTATATTCATTTTCCGGATCTAATATCAGGATGTGGTCGGGTGTGGCAAAAAAGGCATTGGCCATCTCGCGTTTTGCAAAAAAGGACTTGCCGCTGCCCGGTGTGCCCAGCACGATCCCGTTGGGGCATTTGAGAGTTTTCCGGTCTGCCAGGATGATGTGTTTGGTCTGTGCATTTACGCCATAATATAGGCCACCCGGCTGGAACACCTCACAGGAACGGAACGGCAGAAAGATTGCCGTTCCGCTGGTGGTAAGGCCGCGTTGGACTTCCACCTGGTTCACGCCCAGGGGCAGAGCCGACACAAAACCCTGTTCCTGCTGATAGTCCAGCCGGATCAGGTTGCAGTTGTTGGCGTTGGCAATGCCGTTCACCGAATAGATGATATTTTCCAGCTTCTGTTTGGTGGGCGCGGTATGCACCAGAAGGATGGTGACCATGAACATCTTTTCATCATGGTTCTGCAAATCCTCCAATAGCTTTTCCGCTTCCTTCCCGAAGGTTACAAGGTCAGGGGGAAGAATGTCCATGTCAAAGCCGGAGCGCACTGCCCGTTTCTGCTCGTCGATTTTGGCCTTATCCAAGTCACTCAACTTCCGTTTGACGGTCTTGAGCGCGGCCCCCTGGTCGAGCGCCTTTGCGTGGATACTGACGATCTGGCTGCTCTCTATATTAAGAAGTGCGTTCAGCAGCGTGTCATACAGTTTGGTGGCCTGGATCTGCAAAAAGGAAACCGCGCCGACCGACGGGCCAACGCGGAAGTACCGGCCCTCCTTAAATAAGAAGGAGCTGGGAGCAATGTAGTCCTTACTGGAAAGGCCGGTTCCCACCAGCGAATCCCAGTTGAATTTGAATTTTTGCGGTTCATCCAGGTGTAGGCAGTGATGCAGCAACAAGAGCCGCTCATAGCCGTCCATCCCGTGTGCCTGGGTGCCAATGCCTTTGAACCTCTCCAGCACATCGGCTTCGATCTGCTCTAAGCGGGAAGTGGCCTGCTTCACATCCTCGGCCTCCACCGTGAAGGTCAGACAAAGGCTGCGTTCCGTCTTGCACAGGCTGGCTTTGGAGAGCAGCATATCGGAAAACTCCTTGCGGATGGGGTCAAAGCTGTCGCCGGTGGGCGGAATCCGCAGGATTTTCCGGTATTCCACCATATCAGGATAATAGCAGACCACCGATAGCTGAAAGCCCACTGTGGGGCCGAAGTAGTTGACCAGGCGGCAGTACAATTCAAAAATTACCGCCTTATCATCGTCGGACGCTTCCGCATAGCTGCGATCCTCAAACGCAATGCTTTTGCTGTAAAGGCGGTTCCCCAAGCGGCACACCCCATTCTCATACATTTCCTCATAGGGAATGGTCTGTTGGGCGGTGGCGGCAATCTTACCGTCGCGTTTTGCCCGCTTGATGGCCTTTGCCAGTTGCTTTTTCTGCGCGGCATTCAGCGGTGTGTCCGGCCGGATGATCAACTCGTCGCCCCAGCCCACGGCCCGTTTCGGCTCCCGTCTTTTCAGTATTGGAAACAAGCTGTTTCACCTCCTCGTCAAAATAGGCTTGCCGCTCCAGAGCGGCAAATCGGTTCTCTGTCCGGTAGGGACGCGCTTGCTGCGTCAGGAACCGGACACGAAAATAATTTCTAAGCATCTTTTCCGGTGTCTGCCCGTTCTTTTCGTAAAGGGCGAAGAAGAAAAAGGGCAGAGCCGTAACAATCAGAAGAATCAAGGCAATATCGTTGCCCAGGCTTTTCCGGGTCAAAAAGTAAGTAGGAACAGCCACCAGCGCAGCCAGTGCAAAAAAGATAAGCTGTCGCTGGGTCAGGCCAAACACGACCTTGCTTTTGACCTCGGTCAAGTCCTTTGTGATGTTCACATGGGCCAATCAACTCACCTCCCGTAAGTTCTCTCGTGGCGGCCACCCCTGAATGGAGGCAGCCGCTTCGTTGCCCCACACATCCCATCCCGGCGCACGGCTGCGGGCAAAAAGCTCAATCCGGGGCACATCACCCATCAGCCGGACAATGCGGCTGCGGGCTTCCTCCGGTTTCTTGCTGTGTTCCTCGATATGGGACAAAATCACCTGATGTACCCCGGCATTGGCCCGTTTCGGGTGCCCTCTGGTAGCCAGCAGGCAAATTTCCGCATTGGCCCGTGTCCAGTAGCCCATGCCCGTAAACAGGGTGGACGCTTTCCGGTTTAGCTTCACCCAAACAAAGGCGACGGATTTATAGGTAAATCCCCAGGCATCCAATACCGGCCACGCTTCTTTTAACAGCGGGAACGTCACCCAAAGAAACAGGGTGCAATCCTTTGCTGCCAGCAGATGAACCGGCAGCGCCTTTATATCCTCCAGTGACATAGTGGAATAATGGCTTTCCGCAGAGCGGCCCGTGCCCCTTTTGCTCCACACCCGATAATGCCAGGGTGGATCGGCATAGATTACAGAATATTTTCCAGGTTCACTCACTCGTCCACCTCCTTTAATGGGCGTTTAGAATACTTTTTGCTACGCTGCCTGACTTAAACAGGCTGAAACAGAGCAGGACGGTGTAGGCAACACAAGTCCAGATGGCTCCGTGAAGGTCGCCGCCGGATATGGATAGGCTTTTGACCAAAATCGCATATATTCCGGTAATGACCATGATTAAGAAGCCTTGCAGCCCCAGGGCAACCAGGCCCCGGATGTAGTTGGTGCCGATATTTCCCCACTCATGGTTGGCAAGGGTGGCAAAGGGCAGCGGCCCCACGCTTGCATAGAGTAGGGTAAGAACCCGGCGCCTTACCATATCACTATGACAGGTTTCCGAGAACTCCCCTCCGAACCGGACTTACACCTCTCAGCGTATCCGGCTCTCCAGATGTCAGTCTAATTTCCCCGCGTGTAACTTGTCGTGACAGTAGACGCAGAGTGCCATTGTCTTGCGCTTACGCCCAATCATGGCGATTTCCCATTGTTTTCTGCCACTTAAATCTTTGAGTTTTCGTATATGGTGTATTTCAAGCGGCACATTCTCTGCGCCACACCACTCACACCTGTTTGCTTGCAGTCTTTTTATAAGACTATTACGCCCATAATTCTCAAAAATTCTTGCTACTATATCAGGATTTCCGCTTTCTACTTTAGTGTCCCGGCGGAACCCATTATTGTAAAACAATACCTTTCCGACCTTGCCGTTTTTCTTCGGATATTCCACAACAAAATCTTTTCCTTGACGGTACTTGCGGATAATTCTGCTGATTCGTGTCCGATATTTTCCAGCAAAGGTTTTGAGCATACTGTATCTCATTACATAGTAGAAGTTATTGAGTACAGACACGTTGTTTGCAAGTCGGTAGTAGTTATACAATCCACGGATTTCTGCGTTGTATTGGTTTAGGATTTCCAAATCGTCCAAGTGCAACAGGCGAGTGCGCCGGACAGGTTCCCAAGCCTCTTTGTTTCCATTTTGTTTGTCGTATTTAATCTTGAGGGCATTGTAGGAGAACAGTCGTTTTACCCACTTATCATGGGGAACATAAAGTAAGACTTTTCCATTGTTTACCCGTCTGGTAGCCCCGGTTTTGGTCTTTTTGTTGTGTTCGCCTTTGGCGATTGTGATCTCATATCCCAAGAACTTCGCAGCGTCGTGTCCATGAGTAATCAATGTCTTTTCCTCGGACATTTCCAGATGGAGTTTGTCCCGGATAAAGCAGCCTACATCTTGTTTAATCTGTTCTGCGTCCTCTTTGCTGCCGATAACTCCAATTAAGAAATCATCGGCATATCGGATATAGCAAATCCGTTTATAGCTATCGTCCATCTGGTCGCTATACGGCATAGATTTCAGACTACGCCGCAGTTCCCGGATTTCTGCAATTAAGCCCTCTTTTTCTTCCTCGCTCATTTTAGAGAGATTTCTTTTAAGCCTTTGTTCTTTCCCCCGGCAGACATCCAGCTTCTTCTTGAACGCAGGATTGATTTTACGGCGGTTTCCGCAGTTGAATTTCTCTGCATACTCTGCCATATAGCTATCCAGTTCGTTCATGTAGATGTTTGCAAGGATAGGGCTGATGATGGAGCCTTGCGGAGTGCCGGAATAAGTATTGTGATAATTCCAATCCTCCATATATCCAGCTTTCAAGAACTTCCAGAGCAGACCGATGAAATGTTCATCTGCAATCCGCTTTCGCAAAATAGCAATCAACACATGATGGTCTACGTTGTCAAAACAGCCCTTTATATCTCCCTCAACGAACCACTTTGTCCCCGTAAAATATTTCTGCACATATTTGAGTGCCGTATGACAGCTTCTGTTTATACGGAAACCGTGGGAATAGTCGCTAAAGGTTGGCTCATAAATACTCTCTAAGATGAGCCGCACCACCTCCTGTATCAGTTTATCGTCGAATGACGGTATCCCCAGAGGACGCATTTTCCCATTGGATTTCGGGATATACGTTCTCCTTGCCGGGTTAGGCTGATAACTAAAATCCCGCATCTTTTCAATGAGGGCGTTTATCCTTGCCATTCCCATTCCGTCAATGGTTTTGCCGTCTGTTCCGGCTGTCATGTTGCCTGGTTTCGCCTGTATCCGCTGATATGCCAGCAGATAGAATTGTGGATTGTACAGGTTGCGGTATAACCGCTCGTACTTGTAGCTCTTGTTACACGCCTTGGATTTTAGGCTTTCCAACACATTTTCAGGACTTCTCATAATGCCTCACGCACCTTTCCTTTTTATGAATTGGTTGACATCCTGCCTCCCTTCGCCATGTAGACGGCTTTCCCGCCCTCGGACTACTACGGAGGCTCCGTTGCCATGCCGGATATTCAGCGTCATCTTTCTTGGGTTTTTACCCCTTGAAATTTATCGCCTTGCGGCATTACGCATAGCCGGATAGTTCCGGCGTTCCGGTTTAGGCAATCTCCAGTTAGACACTTTGGGAAAAGCGTATTGTGATGTCGGTAGTGGGTTTTCGTCCTTTTCCGCTTACTGCGGCTGGCTGTCATAAGTATCGTGCGGTCTGTGTTTACCTGTCACATTCCGCTATGACATACGGCGAATACAACCATCCTGCGCCGCCGGGTCGAGTATCCCGCCTCGGACTGCCCTTAAAGCAGTTTAGCCTTGCTCCTCATTCACAATGTTGCGTCTTGCCGCTCAGTCGTGGGTAGATGGTTTTCCCAACTTGCGATTTTTCCGATACGCTATTGTCCCCCTTGTGGTTTCCCTCCGGGGTAAATTGGATGACGCTAAAGTGACGCTTTTCACGTCTTTGATACTTTTCTTTACCGGCTTGCTAAAGCCGGGTTCCCAAAATGCCCGCACACCGCCTTTGGATGAAAAGCGGCGCTTCTGGACGCGCTGTATATTTCAATCATTCTGCCGTAGAGGATGATCGTGATGAGTGCGCCCATCACCGTCATGGCGAAGCTGACCACCCAGGTTTCCAACATCAGGGCAAAGAGTTCGCCAAGCCCCTTTGCTTCCAGTTCAGTGGTAATGGAAGCCAGTGCCGACGAAATATCAATGCTGGCGTTTGCGTCAATGACCCCGGCACTTTGCTGCACCATTGTCTGTGCCACCTCGAAGATGGCGATGATAAAGTCGAATGTATGGCTGACGACGTAGGCCGCAATCCCGGCTTTGATAATCCACTTAAAGAAGATGAAGGTATCAAAATCGTGCATATTGTTCCGATCTATGACCATGCGGATCAGTTCATAAGACAGGACTGCGGCAATCACAAGGCCCGCGATGGGGACGATTACAGACTCGGACAGGCTGTGAATCATGGAGAAGACGCCGGAGTTCCATTGCTCCGGCGTCTTTCCAACTTCCCCTGCGATAGTAGCGACCTTTGTATTTACATCACCAAACATATTCGACAGGTTTCCCGTGATGGCTTCAATCAGGAAATCCTTAATCCATTCTGTTATTGCGTCGATGATAAAATCCATAGGCCGTTACCCATACATTAACCGAGCAGACCAGACAGCAGGGGAACCACCTTCAGGCCCAGCAGAATGACACCACCTCCGGCCATAAGTTGCTTGACCCCTTGTGATTTGGAGGCTGGATTATCTCCCCCATATCCTTCCATGAGGTTGATAACGCCCCACACGCCGACACCGGCACCGATGGCAGTCACGACAGTAGACAGAGAAGAAACAGCAGTAGTAAAGAATTCCATAGGAACCTCCTTGTAATGTAAAAAATAGATTGGTAGAAACAAAAAAGGCCCACACCGTTTGAAAGAGTTCGCTGCAAACGGTGTGGGCGGTTAAGCCGCAGAAATCGAGTCGGCTTCTCCCAGGTCATAGACCTCAAATTCATCTTCCGGCTTTACCTTCAGCCGGTGGGCTAAGTACCCCTTCACATCCAGGGTGTACTTCGGGTTGGCATCGGCGGTGTACCGATACATCGGGTGGCGGGTCAGGTCATACTTGCGGGAATAGAACGGCCGGACGCCCTGTACCTGCAAAATGCAGCGGCTGGAGGGCATAACTGCCAGTTCATCCACGCTTTTTAATTCCTTTCCCAATTTTTGATAGTTTAGGCCATAGCTGCGGGAAGTGCCCCGCGTGTCGCTGGTGTTATAGGTGTCGATAGTTTCCTTTCCAAGCATAGTGGCCACCATCTTTAGGCTGCTTTCCTCTTTGCCGCCAAGAAACAGCAGTGATGAGCAGCAGCCCGCAATGGTTTCTGCGTTGTCCCGGTACATCCCTTTAAGCTGGCTGTATGTCTGGAGGACGATATGTGCCGAGATATTCCGGGAGCGGATAACGCTGACCAAATGCTCCCAATTCGGGATCTTCTGGTTGGCAAACTCGTCAAACAGGCAGGTCACATGAACCGGCAGCCGCCCGTGATAGACAGTCAGCGCACGGTTGCACAGGACGTTGAACATCTGAGAGTACATCATCGCTGAGATGAAATTGAACGTGGGGTCGCTGTCGGACACCACCGCAAACAGGGCGATTTTTTCCTCCCCCAGCTTTTCCAGTTCCAATTCATCGTACTCCATCATTTCCCGCACCGCCTGAATGTCAAATGGAGCCAGCCTTGCGCCGCAGGAAATTAAGATCGACTTTAGAGTTTTGCCCGCAGCCATCTTAAATTTCTTATATTGGCGCACTGCGAAATGATTTGCGTCGCGCTGCTCCAACTGTTCAAACAGTAGATCCACCGCAGACTTAAAGTTCTCATCATCCTCCCGGCATTCGCAGGCATTGAGCATATCCAGCAGGGTGGTCATGTTCTTTTCTTCTTCCGGCGCTTCATAGTAGATGTAGGCGATTAGCGCCTGATACAACAGGGCCTCGGCCTTGCTCCAGAAATCGTCCCCGCCCTTACTTTCCTTACTCTGTGTGTTCTCCATGATAACCGTCACCAATGAGAGGATGTCGGTTTCACTGTGGAGATAGTGGAAGGGATTATAGTGCATCGAACAGCTAAAGTCGATAGTATTCAGGATTTTCAGCTTATAATGACCTTGCTGCACCAACGCACGGCCTACTTCCTCCACGACGGTTCCTTTTGGATCAGAGCAGACATAGGAGGCATTCATTTGGAGTAAGTTGGGCTTGATGTGGTATCGGGTTTTTCCGCTGCCGCTGCCCCCGATGACCAGGACGTTGAGATTGACATTCCGCTTTTCCGGATCGGCAATTTTCCCAAGGGTCAACCGCTCCGTATCGGTCAACAGAATATTTTGGGAGAAATCGGAGTTGATGAACGGCGCTATATCCTTTTCGTTGCCCCACCGGGCCGTGCCGTATTCTTCTCCGTGCCGATACTTTTTCGCGTTTTTGATTTTTGACCAGACCACCAGACGCAGCAGCACAGCCGCTACCACGCCCACCAGTAAATCAAAGGGGTGGAAGCTGGGAAGCGGATTTTGAAATACAAGCCCCAGCTTTGTAAAGGCTGCCAGCAGCTTATCCAGTATATCGCCGCCGGTGGTCAACCGGTAGGCTTCCCCCAGCTTTGTGCAGAGCAGACCGGCAAGCACATAGGGTAGACTGGCCTTGACTGCTTTCGCCGGGTTAATCTTTGGCAGGTTCTTCATCGCGCCACCTCCTGCTGTTTATTGCGGGAGAGGGATTGGGCCATTTTCCGGACAACCTCCTGAAGCTGTGTAAGCTGGCGGCGAACCGAAGGCTTTTCCTGGGACTGGCGCTTTACCACTTTGCCGGAATATTCCGCAAAGGCCGCGGTCAGCGCATCCGCGTCCCGCGACTTGAAAAATACCAGATAGCGGGGTGGATGGCTTGTGGTGTCCTTTTTCAGCGCGAAATCAACGCCATACTTGCGGGCAACGCGCTCAAAGGATTTGATATTTCCATCTGTAATCTCAATATTGGAAACGCCTGCGCCCTGCCGGACAAGGTGTTTTACACTCTGCTTTCCTTTATAGATTTTCGGGTTTTTCTGGCTGTTCTCCATTTCCGCCAGGGCCTTTTCCACGGCTTTCTTCAAGAGATTTGCGGTCAGCTTTCCCGCCTTAATGCTGATCGCTACAGATTTTTGTTCCAGTTCTTCCTGCATGGGCTATCCTCCTTTCCGGCAGGGTGGAAATGGAAAAGAGGATACTAAGGCGGCACCACCAGCCGGTGCAGCAGGGAACGCAGCAGCCGGTGGAGAGTATCAGCGGGCTTCCTCATGGCCCTGGCTCCGGATTTTCAAAATACCGTCCAGTGTGGTGGCTGTAATGCCAAGCCGCTGCGCCACGGCAATGTCGTTCTTCACGGCTTCGTCCACCTCGTCGCCGCAGACAATCAGTACATGGCTACGCCGCAAAAGTTCCCGCGCCATATCAATCCCGTCCTTATGTTCGGCGGGAATGGTATCATTGAGAAAGTGCGGCAGATAGAGGATGGGACAGATCGGGGTAAAACCGGCCAGATAGACCTTGCGGCAGTAGACCGCAGCCTGGTCGGTATCGGTAAATTCCTGACCGCTCCAGGCGGCAGAAATATAAGCAAATGGTTTCTTCACGGGGTCGCTCCTTTCTCCGGCTTCGTGCCGGGTGGCAAACAAACGGCCCCGTGTCAAGAATAAAATGAACGCGCACCGTGCGCGTTCTTGACACAGTGCCGTTCATTTGCTGATGGGTAATCAAGGCGGGCCGGATAAGACCGGCTCGCCGCCCTCATTTGAGTATGAAAAAACAGTTACCCACTGCCGTACATATCGTGATTGACAAGTGCGGTGTAGTAACTGTTGATGGTAGTAGGCGCATTGTAGAGGGAGGTTAGGAGGTAAGCGCGGATGTTCCGTACCTTTGTCGTATTCTCCCGCAGGCTGCTGATCACATACTCGATGTGGCTGGAGTCCAGCTTCAACAGCCTGCTTTTCACAACCTCTTTTGGGAAGTCCTCGCCGCCAATGCGGATCATTTTTCGGGTGCTGCATACCGTGTCCACCATGATTTCCAGAATTTCATCCAGGAGTTCATAGTCGTAGCCAAGATTTTTTCGGAGATGGTCATACTCAATGTTCTCTTTCAAAATCTCCCGATAGGCTCGTATCGTATCCATCGTATCAGCCGCCGTAGGCGGTCTATCTTCCGGAGGTCGTATCGCCGGATAGATAGATGGATCAGTATCACTCAGATCAGTCTTATTCTTATTAGTATTGATTGTGTCCGATTTTCGGAAGTCTTGACTTCCTCTTTCCGGATGAAATTCTTGACGTAGATTTTTGTGGGGCGGCCCTGGCCCTGCTTCTTACGCTCGATCAGGCCCACCTTGTCCAACTCGGTGAACAGGGACACCGCCTTGTTGTGGCCGCAGCACATCGCGTCCATTGCTTCTTCCAACGTGAAATAGATAAACACGCGCTCCTGTTCGTCCAGCCAGTTATTGCGTATGGACAGCCCCATGCGATCTAACATCAGGCCATACAGGATTTTCGCGTCTGCTGTTATGCGCCGGAAGCCGGGGTCGGTAAACAACACCTTCGGAATCCGGTAAAAGGTATATTGCTCTGCCTCGGTTCCGTAAAAGTAATCCAATGCACCCGGCTCGGCCATGTTTTCACCCCCTTTTCTTTCAGACCGGCAAAACAAAAGGCGCTGCCCGAAAGCAACACCTTTTGAAACATCCACCATCCGAAAACGGCGGATTTATGCGGTTTTTTGAAGCAAATCCCTACAATTTAGCGGCGGCCTGTCTGTGTGTATTTGTTGATTGGTGGAGGGTATCCCTATGGCTAGTTTGCTAATACATGATTTTACTCCCATCCAGGCTCCACTTGGATGATCGGAAGTCCTGTCCCGATAACTCTGCGCCGCAGGAGGGGCACACAAACACCGTTGCATATCGTCGGCTCCACAGGACCAGCCCCACGGCGCCTGCGACAACTGCCGCCACTCCCAGGGGCCACAGGTCCGTTCCGGCCGCGATCATCCCGCCGAACAGGAGCACGCACCAGATCACGAAGCCCGCCCACTTCTTCCATCCGCCCATGCACCCATCTCCTTGTTTTTTCTCTGGCGCCATTATATAATGGAGGCCAGTGATTTGCAAGGCGGGAGGTGATTCCATGGCGGACCTGAACACAGATGTGCGGTACATCAAGGGCATCGGGGAGCAGCGGGCCAAGGCCCTGGGCAAGCTGGGCATCGCCACCCTGCGGGACCTGATCTCTTACTTCCCCCGGGCCTACGACGACCGCTCTGCCCTGCGGCGCATTGCGGACCTGGTGCCCGGCGAGACCGCCGGCGTGGCCGCCATGGTGGCGTCCCCGCCCACCATCTCCCACATCCGCAAGGGGCTGGATCTGGTGAAGCTCCGGGCGGTGGACGACACCGGCACCCTGGATGTGACCTTTTTCAACCAGGCGTGGCTGAAAAACAGCCTGCACCAGGGAGAGACCTATATCTTCTATGGCCGGGCGGAGGGCTCCCTCCTCCGGCATCAGATGGCCAATCCTGTGGTGGAGCCGGAGGGGCGGCGGGAGGTCACCGGCCGCATCGTGCCCATCTATCCCCTTACCGCCGGAGTCAGCCAGCTGATTTTGTCCCGGTCCATCCGCCAGGGGCTGGACGCCTGCGCGGACATCCTGCCGGACGTGCTGCCGGACCGTGTGCGGCAGCATCATCAGCTCTGCCGCATCGAGTACGCCTATGAGAACATCCACTTCCCGGAGAGCGCGGAGGCCCTGGACCTGGCCCGGCGGCGGCTGGCCTTTGAGGAGCTGTTCCTCTTCACCATCGGGCTGGAGCGGCTCCGCTCCCGCCGGGAGGTGGTCCACGTGCCCCCTTGTGGCGGCGTGGACATGGAGCTTTTCTACCGTGCCCTGCCCTTCACCCTGACGGACGCTCAGCGCCGCTGTGTGGAGGAAGCACTGGCGGACATGCGCTCCGGCACGCCCATGAACCGGCTCTGTCAGGGAGACGTGGGTTCCGGCAAGACCATGGTGGCCGCCGCCTGCGTGTACTTCATGGTGAAGAATGGCCGCCAGGCGGCCCTGATGGCCCCTACGGAGATCCTGGCCCAGCAGCACTACCAGGGCCTGGCCCCTCTGCTGGAAAATTTGGGTATCCGGTGCGCCCTGCTGACCGGCTCCACCACCGCCAAGACGAAACGGTCCATCACTCAGCAACTGGAGAGCGGGGAGATCGACTTTGCCATCGGCACCCACGCCCTCATCACCGGCAGCGTGGCCTACCGCGACCTGGGCCTGGTGGTGACGGATGAGCAGCACCGCTTCGGTGTGGCCCAGCGGGCGGAACTGGCCGCCAAGGGGGACCACCCCCACATTCTGGTCATGTCCGCTACCCCCATCCCCCGGACCCTGGCCCTGATCCTCTACGGAGACCTGGACGTGTCCATCATCGACCAGCTGCCCCCCGGCCGCCAGCCGGTGCAGACCTTCGCCGTCACCGGGGGCTATCACCAGCGGGTGTACCGCTTCATCCGCAAGCTGGTGGGCGAGGGCCGCCAGGCCTATATCGTCTGTCCCATGGTAGAGGAGAATGACCAGCTCCCCGACGAGCGCAAGGCGGTGACGGAATACGCCAAAAAGCTCCAGTCCGAGGTGTTTCCGGATCTCAAGGTGGCCTTCGTCCACGGCAAGATGAAGCCCAAGGAGAAGGACGCCGTCATGGCCGCCTTTGCCGCCCATGAGACGGACATCCTGGTGTCCACCACCGTCATCGAGGTGGGGGTGGATGTGCCCAACGCCGCGGTGATGGTGATCGAGAACGCGGAGCGGTTCGGCCTCTCCCAGCTCCACCAGCTGCGGGGCCGGGTGGGCCGGGGGAAGCATCAGTCCTACTGCATCCTGATCTCCGACAACCGAAACGAGGAGACGAGGCAGAGGCTGAAGGTCATGACCAAGACCACTGACGGTTTCCAGATCGCGGAGGAGGACCTGCGGCTCCGGGGCCCCGGTGACTTCTTCGGAGCGCGCCAGCACGGCCTGCCGGGGCTGAAGGTGGCGGATCTGGGCTGCGACACCCAGCTGCTGCAGGAGGCCCGTCAGGCAGCGGAGCAGCTGCTGGCACAGGACCCGGCGCTCACCTCCTGCCCCGCCACGGCAGAGCGGGTGACGGAGCTCTTCACACAGCAGGCGGATGCTCTGAACTGAAACTCCCCGGCAGAAGCCGGGGAGTTTTTGCAGTTCTTTGTGACCTTTTGCCCCGCTCACTCGTAATCACAGCAGAAGGAGGTGAGGCCAGTGACCGAAGCGGAACAGCTCTTTGAGCAGGTGTACCGGACCTACGGGCCCTCCCTGTACCGTTTCTGCCTAATCCAGATGAAGAACCCGGCGGACGCAGAGGACATTTTGCAGGAGGTATTCTGCAAGCGGCTGTACCGGGCGCCGGCCTTTGCCTCGCCGGACCACGAGCGGCGATGGCTGTTCCAGGTGGCCCTGAACCAGTGCCGGGACGCCTGGAAGCGGTCCAGCCGGTCCGAGCTGCCGCTGGAGGCCGCCTCCGCCGCCGTCACGCCGGAGGAGCTGGGCCTGTTGGACCACGTGGCCGCCCTGCCGGAGTCCCAGCGGACAGTCCTTCACCTCCACTACTACGAGGGCTACACCCTCCGGGAGATCGCGCGGCTCCTGGGGGTGACGGTGCCCACGGTGAAAATGCGGCTGAAGCGGGGCCGGGACGCCCTGCGGAACACATGGGAGGAGAGCTTATGAATCGCTATCACGAGTCAATGGAACACTGCGCGCCCCCGCCGGAGCTGGAGGAGCAGCTGCGGGAGGCTGTTTTGTCCGCGGAGCCGGAACCTCAGGCCCGGACCGCCGTCTACCGCCCCCGGGGATTTTTCCGAAAGGCGCTGCTGGCTGCGGTGCTGGCTGTTGTACTGACGCTGTCCGTGGGGGCAGCGGTGCTGGTGGACTGGGATGATATTTTCACCGGCTACTTTGGCCCCGACGCGGCGGAAACCCCCATGGCGGAGAAGGCCTTCCAGAAGGTGAATGTCATCTCCGTCTGCGACGATGTGGCCGTGACCATCCGGGAGGCCCTGGTCTCCGAGAAGAACCTTTATCTGATTCTGGACTACCGGCTGCCGGACACAGTGGACCGGGAGCTCGTGGAGATGGCCTATGAAAGCGAGGACTGGCAGGCAAATTGTATCGACCTGCCAGATATCTCCTACTATCTCACCGGCGACATTTCCTGGGAGGAGCTGAAGGCCGCCGACCAGGACAGGTGGGCGGACATCGACTGGACAGACTACACCTCATATTGCGGCTACGTGGAAAGAGCTGGGAGCAGTTTGGCGGATTTCCGCCTGATCAACTACACCAGCGGCAGCTCCGGCGGCTCGGAGAGCCAGGGCTATGACATGGAGACCAATACCCTCACCTATCTCTTTCATATCGCCGTGAAATCCGGCAGCGCCGACTTCACCGCCCAGCCGGTGACGGTGCTGCTGACGCCCCCTGTCCTACGGGTGGACGGCGTGGACACCGCTGTGACAGACCATCCGGCCCTGGTGACTTTCCAGCCGACGGGATCCTCCCAGACGCTGACGGCCTCCTACCAGCAGGACGGTGTCTTTGTCCAGACGGTCCTGTCCCCCTTCTCCATCCATGTGCAGCTCACCGGTAACACCGTTTATGAGGGTCTCGAAGATCTGCGGGCGGCCACCTCCCTGGTCCTGACGGACGGCAATGCCCTGCCGGTACAGGAGCTGACCCGGAGCGGACTCAGCGGCAGCACCGGCAGCCGTCCCGACGAGGCGCTTCCCTTCTCTCTGTCCTTCAGTTGCTCCTTCCAGCATCTGCTGGACGTGAGCCAGGTCGCCGCCGTGCAGGTGGGAGACATCCAAATTCCCCTGGAATGACCATCCTCCCGTCCCGGGGCAATGCCCCGGGACGGCTTGTTTTTGGGGAATTGAGTTTTCCCGCCTGGTGTGGTATACTGAAACGATCAAATCACACAGCGGCGCGCCGGAAGGGCGCGCCCTTGAAATGGAGGACAGCGCAGAATGGTGCCTTATGCCAAGCGTATGGAAAAAATGGCCTTCACGGCCAATGTGGTCAAAGGACTGTTCGGGTCCATGACCAACCCGGACATCATCTCCTTCAGCGGCGGTTCCCCCGCCAGAGAGGCCCTGCCGGTGGACACCATCCGCCAGCTGGCCGACGAGGTGCTGCGGACGGACACCCGGGGCGTGGAGGCCCTGCAGTACGGCCCCATTGAGGGGATCCGGGACCTGCGGGAGGTGGTGGTCCGGGAACTGCTGGCTCCCAAGGGCATCGACTGCGGCGTGGACAACGTCATAATCATCACCGGCGGCCTGGAGGGCATCAACCTGGCCTGCCAGGCGTACATCGACCCCGGCGACGTGATCCTGGTGGAGGCCCCCACCTTCGTCCAGTCCGTGGAGATCTTCGATATGTTCGAGGCCAAGTGCGTGGGTGTGGCCATGGATGACGACGGCCTGATCCCGGAGGATCTGGAGCGGAAGATCCGGCAGTGCCATCCCAAGATGATCTATGTCATTCCCACCTTCCAGAACCCCAGCGGCCGCACCCTCAGCCTGGAGCGGCGGAAGGCCGTGGCGGAGCTGGCCGCCAAATACGACGTGCTGGTGCTGGAGGACGACCCCTATCGGGATATCCGGTACAGCGGAGAGGACCTGCCTCCCATCAAGCACTTCGACACCACAGGCCATGTGGTAATGGCGGGCAGCTTCTCCAAGATTTTCTCCCCCGGCTCCCGCCTGGGCTATGTGGTGGCGGATACGGAGACCATCCAGCATCTGGTGGACGTGAAGTCCGCCACCAACTCCCACACCTCCATGCTGCCCCAGATCCTCTGCGCGGAGTTCTTCAAGCGGGGCTGTTACCCGGCCCACCACCAGATGATCTGCGACCTGTACCGCAGGCGCCGGGACGTGATGCTCCAGAGCATCGACCGGTATTTCCCCGCCGGTACCAAGCACAGCAATCCGGACGGCGGCCTCTTCACCTGGGTGGAGCTGCCCGGCGGCATCGACACCTCCGCCCTGCTGCAGGAGTCTTCCACAGACCCGGCTGTGAACGTGGCTTTTGTGGCGGGAGAGGGCTTCTTCTCCGACCGGGACGGCCAGGGGAAGAACTGTATGCGCATGAGCTTCGGCAACACGCCGGAGGACCTGATCGAGGAGGGTGTCCGCCGCCTGGGCGGGCTGATCTGCTCCAAGCTGAACAAGTAAACAAAGAACCGCCCTGGCGCTGTGCGCCAGGGCGGTTCTTTGTTCACTGCAGCTCGTCCAGGGTCAGGGAGAAGCTGTCCATAAAGGTCTCCAGAAAGTACGTCACTTCCGGCAGTTCGTAGCCCTCCAGGGCTTTCCGGGTCTGGCCGGCGGCCTGCCGGAATTCGTTGTTGCCGGCTTTCAGCTCCTCTACACACTTGATATAAGCGGAGAGCTTGTCCGCCGCCTTCACCACCTGCCGCACCTCCGGGTCGGACTGCGTCAGGATGGGCCCGTACACCCCCTGAAGCTCCGGCGGCAGCATGTGGAGCAGCTTGCCCTCCGCCACCGCCTCCACGTCCTTGTAGGCGTTTCGGATAGCCGGGTTGTCGTACTTGATGGGGGTGGGCATGTCGCCGGTCAGGATCTCGCTGGCGTCATGGTACAGCGCCGCCACCGCCACGGCGCCGGGGTCCAGGCGGCCGCCGAACTTCTCGTTGCGGATCACCGCCAGAGCGTGGGCCAGGACGGCCACCTGATGACTGTGCTCCTGGACGTTCTCCGGCGCGGTGTTGCGCATCAGGGCCCACCGCTGGATGAACCGCATCCGGGAGATGTAGGCAAAGAAATGGCTCTTCATGTCAGTCCTCCAAAAGCTCACCCAGCAGGGATGCTCCGTCAGTGCCGGTGACTTTCACATTCCGCACCTGGTTATGCAGGTCCGTCCCGTCCGCCAGCACCTCCATATAGTTGGGTGCGTGGCCGAAATACCTGCCGTCCTTGGGCTGTTCAAAGAGGACGGGATACACCGCTCCCACACAGGCCGCGAGATAGTTCCGGTGGAGCGCCTCCGCCACCGCCGCCGCCTGGCGGGCCCGCTCTTCCTTCACGGCCTTCGGCACCTGACGCATCTTGGCCGCCGGGGTGCCGGGCCGGACGGAGTAGGGGAAAATGTGCATCTGGGCAAAGCCGCACCGGCGGATGAAGTCCAGCGTCTGGGCAAATTCCTCCTCCGTCTCCTCCGGAAACCCGGTGATGAGGTCCGTGGTGACAGCGGGGTGGTCAAAATATTGATTTAAAAGTGCAACGGACTGCGCATATCGAGTGGTATCGTATTTCCGGTTCATTCGCTTCAGGGTGTCGTCGCATCCGGACTGCATAGACAAGTGGAACTGGGGGCAGAGGTTCGGCAGGGCGGCCGCCCGGCGGCAGAACTCCTCTGTGATGGTCCGGGGCTCCAGGCTCCCCAGCCGGATGCGGACAGCCGGTGCGGCGGTGCAGACAGCCTCCAGTAGGTCGATCAGGGTCTCTCCGTTCTTCAGGTCCTGGCCCCAGGAGGAGATCTCGATGCCCGTCACCACGATCTCCCGGTAGCCCTCTGCCGCCAGGGCCCGAGTCTGCTCCACGGCAGTGGGGACGGGCAGGGACCGCACCCGTCCCCGGGCGTATGGAATGATGCAGTAGGTACAGAAGTTGACGCACCCGTCCTCCACCTTCAGCATAGCCCGGGTGCGGCCCCCCAGGCCGCCGGCGGGCAGGACCTCGAACACCCGCCGCTCAAAAGGCTGGTCGATGGCCTCGATCTGCCGCTTCTCCGCCGCGGCCTCTTCCAGAAGGCGGATAAAACCCGTCCGGTCGCCGGTGCCGGAGATCAGGTCCACCCCCAGCTTCCGCACGTCGTCCGCGTGGGTCTGGGGATAGCAGCCGCACACCGCCACCACGGCGCCGGGGTGCTTCCGCTGGACGCCGTGGATCACCTGCCGGGACTTCTGGTCGCTGACTGCCGTGACGGAGCAGGTGTTCACGATATAGGCATCCGCCTCATCGGAAAACTCCGTGAGCGTGTGCCCCCTTGCCAGCAGCTCCTGCTCCATGGCCTGGGTCTCATATTGGTTCACCTTGCAGCCCAAGGTATAGATGGCAACTTTCATGGAATCTCCTTGCACTTTCCGCAAAACCTTTATATAATAACTTGATGCGTTTCGATTATACTGTAATTTTTACTGTTGGGCAAGGCCCAACTGCAAGGAGATCGTTTTTCATGATTTATCTGGACCACGCCGCCACTACGCCCGTTCCCCGGGCGGTGGCGGATGCCATGTATGAGGTGCTCACCGAACAGTTCGGCAACCCCAGCTCCCAGTACCCCATGGGGCTGGAGATGAAGCGCCGGGTGGAAGTCTGGCGGAAGACCGTGGCGGACGCACTGGGCTGTGGGGCCAAGCAGCTGTTCTTCACCTCCTGCGGCACAGAGGCGGACAACTGGGCTGTCACCGCCGCCTGCTGGCAGAACCGCCACCTGGGCCGCCACATCGTTACCACCGCAGTGGAGCACAGCGCCGTGCTGGAAGCCTGCCGCTGGATGGAGCGGCAGGGATACGAGGTGACGTATCTTGTCCCGGCTCAGGACGGCTCCCTCTCTGCGGAGCAGGTCCTCGCCGCCGTCCGGCAGGACACGGCGCTGGTGTCCTGCATGCTGGTGAACAACGAGCTGGGAAACATCTATCCCATCGCTGAGATCGCCCGGGGCCTGGCGGTGAAGAACCCACAGACGTTGCTGCACACCGACGCGGTCCAAGGCTTTTTGAAGGTCCCCTGCTCCGCAAAAACGCTGGGGGCGGACTTCCTCACCATCTCCGCCCACAAGATCGGCGGGCCCAAGGGCATCGGCGCTCTGTACATCGGTCCCCGGGTCCGGAATCCAAAGCCGCTGCTGGCCGGCGGCGGGCAGGAGGGCGGTCTTCGGGCCGGCACTGAAGCCACGGCCCAGATCGCGGGCTTTGCCAGGGCTGTGGAGCTGCGGCGGGAAAATTTGGAGGAGAAGCTCCGCTGCATGGCGAAAATCCGGGACTATGCCGCAGAGCGGCTGTCTGCCATCCCCGACTTGAAAATCCTCTCCGCTCCCGGCGGCGCGCCCCATATCCTCTCCATCTCTCTCGTAGGCTGGCCCAGCCAAAATATTGTCAATGACCTGGGCAGCCAGGGCGTCTGTATCTCCGCCGGCTCCGCCTGCCATCAAGGCAAGCCCAGTCACGTGATCGCAGCTTTGAAGCTGCCGAAGAAGGTCTCCGGCGGGGTAATCCGCCTGAGCTTCGGTCCGGAGACTGACAAGGGCGACATCGATGCCTGTGCGGACGCCCTGCGGCGCCACCACGACACGCGGATGCCCATGCTGTAAGGCAATTTTACTTTTCAGTTTCAAGAGGTTTCGTCTTTTATGTTTCGTCATCTTCATCGGGAGCCCGGCTTCTACAAGCGGCTGTTCTTGCTGGCTCTGCCGCTGATCCTGCAGAATCTCATCACCACTTCCCTGGGATTTGTGGACACCTTCATGGTGGGTATGCTGGGGCAGAATGAGCTGTCCGCTGTCACTGCCGCCAACACGCCCATCTACCTGCTCCAGATCATCATCCTGGGCCTGCTCAGCGGACTCTCCGTCCTGGCCAGCCAGTACTGGGGCAAGGGGGACACCGACAGCATCAACCGCTGTATGGGCGTCAGCCTTTACGCCGGGCTCATCATTGCGGTTTCCGTGGCCGCTGTGCTGTTCTTCTTCCCCCTCCATGTGATGGCTCTGGTGACCAACAACGACCTGCTCATTGAGTTGGGCGCCCCCTATCTCCGGATTGTTGGCCTCAGCTATATCTTCAACACCATCAGCTCCGTCTACATCGGCATGCAGCGCAGCACGGAGAATCCCGCCATGGGCATGATCGTCTTCGGCATCTCCATGCTGACCAACACGGGCCTGAACTACATTCTCATTTTCGGCAAGTCCGGCGCGCCTGCGCTGGGGATCACCGGTGCTGCCATTGCCACCTTGACCTCCCGGGTGCTGGAGTTCGTGATCGTCGCGGTCTATGCCCCCCGCTACCGCCGAGTGCCCCTGATGCTCCGCCTGCTGCTGCGGCCCGGCGGGGCCATGGCGCGGAGCTTCCTGAAATACGCCACCCCCGTTCTGGTGAACGAGGTGCTGTGGGGTCTGGGCGTCAGTGTTATGACCGCCGTCATGGGCCACATGGCCATCAGCACGGATATGCTGGCGGCCCACGCCATCATGGGCAACATCGACAAGTTCTCCACTGTGGCCTGCTTCGGCATCGCAGGCGCCACCGCCGTGATTGTGGGCAAGCGGATCGGTGAGGGCGCCGGCCGGGAGGAGGTCTACTCTCTGGGCTGCTGCCTGCTGACGGTCTCCTTCGGAGTGGGTTTCGTGGTGTCGGTGTGCCTGGCGGTCCTCCTGCCTACGGTGTTCATCCCCTATCTCTATCCTCTGTTCCATTTGGAGGGGCTGGCGCTGGAGATCGCCGTCACCATGTGCGTCGTATATCTCTTCATGCTGCCGCTGAAGGCCTTTGACATCACCAACATCACCGGCCTGCTTCGGGCGGGCGGCGACTCCCGCATGGCCTCCATCATCGACCTGAGCTGCCAGTGGGTCATCGCTGTACCTCTGACCTTCCTGACTGCCCTGGTGTTCAACGCCCCGGTAGCGGTGGTGTGCCTATGCATCCAGTCGGAAAATGTGTGCAAGTGCCCCTGGGGTATCCTGCGGCTGCGGAGCCGGAAGTGGATCAACGATGTGACGGGCGAGGACACGTGATGGAAAGTCTTTTCCGCTGCCCCGTCTGCGGGGCGCCGCTGGACCGCGGAGACCGGGCCTATCGCTGCCCGGCCGGACACAGTTATGACATCGCCCGGGAGGGCTACACCTATCTGTTGCCCCCTAATCAAAAGCACTCCGCCGATCCGGGAGATGACCGGGATATGGCCGCCGCACGGCGGGATTTCCTCTCCAAGGGGTATTATGATCCACTTCTCAATACGCTCTGTTGTCAGATTTTGTCTCTTTCCGGCGAATCGCCGGTGATCTGGGACGTGGGCTGCGGCGAGGGATTCTACACCTCCGGCATCTTCCGGACCCTGGCCGCCGCGGGAAAATCCCCCCGGATGGCGGGAACCGACATTTCCAAGCCCATTCTCCGATCCGCCGCCAAGCGGGAGAAAGGCATTGCGTGGGCTGTGGCCTCCTCCTTCCACCTGCCGGCGGCGGACGGCGCGGCGGACATTCTGCTGGACTGCTTCTCCCCCCTGGCGCTGGAGGAATTCCGGCGAGTGCTGAGGCCGGGCGGGCACTTCCTCTACGTGGTGCCCGGACCGGACCACCTCTGGGAGCTGAAGCAGGTCCTCTACGACCGTCCCTATCCCAATGAGGAAAAGGAGACCCCCTATGAGGGGTTCGCCTATCAGTCTATCGTGCCGGTGGAGGGCACCATCACCCTCCCCTGCCAGGCAGACATCCGCGCCCTGTTCCAGATGACGCCCTATTACTGGAAGACCCCCAAGACAGGTGCAAAGCGTCTGGCGGACCTGGAGTCTCTCACCACCCGTATCTCCTTTCGCATTCATATTTTTCAAAAACTCTGACAGGAGGTTCTGCTGATGAAACCCAATCCCACCCGCTCCGCCCTGCTGGTCATCGATATGGAAAACGGCTTTGTTCATCCGGAGGGCGGACACTGGATCCGCTTCGCCCAGTCCATGGTCCCCAACTGCGTCCGGGCCGTGGAGCTGGCCCGGGCCAAGGGCATTCCGGTATTCTTTGTCAAGCGGCTCTACCGCGCTGACGGCAGCGATGTGGAGCTGACCCGTTACCCCGGCTGGGTCGCCGGCGGCCGGGCCTGCCGCCCCGCCTCCACCGGTCCCAACAGCGCCCAGGCACCGGAGGGCCTGCGCCCCCAGCCCGGGGACTACACCATCATCAAGCCCAGGTGGAGCGCCTTTTTCCAGACGGAGCTGGACCTGATCCTCCGGCGGCTGGACGTGCGGACGGTGATCCTCACCGGCACCACCACCCCCAACTGCATCCGCACCACCTGCTATGACGCCATCGCTCTGGAGTACAACACCGTGGTGCTGACGGACTGCTGCTCCTCCCATACCGAGGAGATCCAGCGGGTGAATCTGGAGGACATGGCCCGGGCGGGCGCCATTTTGATGGACTCGGCGTCCTTTGCCGACTACGGCCCCGGCACAGTGGAGGACCTCTCCGCCGCCATCCGGGCCCGGATGCTGGAAGAGGACACGGTGCCCGAGCCCTTCCGGTCGGAGGACGGCCAGGTATTCTGGCCCGACCTCTGGTAATCACAAAGGAAAACGGACGCCCTCCGCACAACTGCGGAGGGCGTCTTCTTGTTTCGAGTCATTCCCTCTGGATCCGGATGCGCCGGGTGGCGATCTCGTCGCAGAAGCGGGCGTCGTGCTCCACGAACAGCAGGGTCGGCCGACAGGCCAGCAGCAGATCCTCCACCTGCATCCGGGAGATGACGTCGATAAAGTTCAGCGGCTCATCCCACACGTACAGGTGTGCCTGTGTGCAGAGGCTTGCGGCCAGCAGCACCTTTTTCTTCTGGCCGCTGCTGTAATCTGCCAGGTCCTTCTCAAACTTCTCCCGTGGAACATCCAGCTTCCGCAGGATGGTCCGGAACCGGCTGCCGTCCAGACCCTGGGTCCGGACAAACTCCGTCAGGCTGCCCCGCAGGTGGTCCGTATTCTGGCTGACATAGGACACCACCAGGCCGCTCATGGTCTCCACCGTGCCGCTGTGGGGGATCTCTTCCCCCAGCAGCAGCTTCAGCAGGCTGGACTTGCCGCAGCCGTTTGCGCCCTGGAGGGCGATCCGCTCCCCCGCCAGCACCTCGAAGGTGATCTCCCGGCAGACCCTGCGACCGTTGTAGCACACGGCTACGTCCCGGAACTCCGCCAGCCGCGCACCCGTCCGGCAGGGCAGGGGCGTAACCGCCAGCGCCTCCTGCCGCTCCAGGTTCTGCAGCAGCTGCTTCTTCTCCTCCACTGCCTCCTCCCGGCGGCGCTGGATGGATTTGGACCGCTGCATCAGCTTGGCCGCCTTGTGGCCCACAAAGCCCCGGTCCGCCGCCTTGGCCCCGGTCTTGTCCACGCCGAACTTGCTCTTCTCCGTCCGGTCCGACCAGCCGGAGGCACGGCGGGCGGACTCCGTCAGCCGCCCGATGTCCTTCTGCAGCTTCTCCTGCCGGGCCAGTTCAAAGGCGTCCTGCCTCCGGCGGTTCTCCCACCAGGAGGAGAAATTCCCCCGCTGGATCTCAATATTGGTCCGGTTGATGGCCAGAATATGGTCCACACACTGGTCCAGGAACGCCCGGTCATGGGACACCAGCAGAAAGCCCCGCTTCCGGGCCAGATAGCTCCCCAGCTTCCGCCGTCCCTCCAGGTCCAGATGGTTGGTTGGCTCGTCGATCAGCAAGAAGGCATTCTCCTTCAAAAACATGGCCGCCAGCAGCACCTTGGTCCGCTCCCCGTTGGAGAGGCTGGAAAAGGGCAGCTCCAGTGATCTCTCTGCCAGGTCCAGAAGCCCCAGCTCCCGCTGGATCTCCCAGTCCTCCGCCTCCGGCGCGATCTCCCGCACCACCTCCAGTCCCGTCCGGGACAGGTTCGCCACCTCGTAGGGGAAGTACTCAAATTCCACAGAGGCGGAGATGGTGCCGCTGTACGGGTACTCCCCCTGGAGCAGCCGCAGGAAGGTGGTCTTTCCCCGGCCGTTCCGCCCGGTAAAGCCCAATTTCCAGCCGCTATCGATCTGAAAGCCCACATGGTCAAAGATGAGCTCCGGACTGCCCTCGTATCCAAATGTCAGATTCGAGACGTCGATCATGGACATATCGCATTCCTCCTTTGCGCAGACCCTCATGTGCGGTCTGGCGCACCGCAGACTTCGGCAAATGCCGCGCACATGAGCGTCTCATCCGTCATTTCCGATTCGCCGTGCTTTTGCGCAGCAAAAAACGGCCGCGGGAGAGCAGACCTCTCCCGCGGCCGGGCATACGGCATTCACCCCGCATCCGGGGCTGTGCGATACCTGGGTGAGATCAGCGGTCTGCCTTCCCTGCAATGGCATGGAAAAAGACGCTGCGTCTTCGCCGCAGCAACCCTCTATGCCAAAACACGAAAGTCAGATCCGCATCTTCACACCCCTCCAATCATTCATCAATCTCCGGTTATCCTAGCACACTTCCGCCGGGATTGCAAGCCCCCCTCATGCTCCCGCCTTCGGAAAGGTAAGCGTAAAGGTGCTGCCGTGGCCCGGTTCGCTGTGGAGCTCCACCTGGGCACCCAGATAGGCCGCCCCGTGCTTGACGATGGAGAGCCCCAGTCCCGTGCCGCCGGAGGAATGGCTCTTGTCCACCCGGTAAAACCGCTCGAATACCCGGCCCTGGGCCTCCCGGGGAATGCCGATGCCAGTATCCGCCACCGTGATCCGAGGGCCGAAGGCGGTATTTTCCACTGTGACGGTGACGCTGCCGTTCGCCCGGTTGTAGGCGATGGCGTTGTCGCAGAGGTTGTAGACGATCTCCTCCACGATCTGGGGCACGCCCCGCACCAGAGCCTCGCCGCCCTGGAGCCGGGTGGTCACCTGTTTCCGCTGGGCCGCCGGAGCCAGCTGCTCCAGGACGGCCCGCGCCTCCTCGTACAGATCCACGGTCTCCCACTGGCCCAGGCCGCCGCCCTCGTCCAGGCGGGACAGCTTGATGATGTCGTTCACCAGCCCGATGAGCCGCTCCGTCTCCCGGTGGATGTTCCCGGCGAAGTGGGGGACGTCCTCCGGCTTCACCAAACCGTTCTGCAGGATCTCCGCCGTACCCAGGATGGAGGTCAAGGGCGTCTTCAGCTCGTGGGAGACGTTGGCGGTGAACTCCCGCCGCAGCCGCTCCCGCTGCTCCTTCTCCGTCACATCCAGGATCACCAGCACCGCACCCGCGATCTGGCCGTCCTGTTCCACAGGACTGGCGATGATCTGGCGGCAATCATCGTCCTTTTCCAGCAGCTGCTCACACCGCCGACCGGCCAGAGCCTCCTCCACGCAGCGGCGGAAGCCCGCCTCCCGGTTCAGGGCGTAGACGCTCTCTCCCTCCTCTGTGGGGACCTGCGCGTAGAGCAGCCGCAGCACGGCGGAGTTGTAAGTCAGCACCCGCGTCTCCTGGTCGATCACCAGGAAGCCCTCGCTCATGTTCTCCGTGATGGCGGTGAACTCCTCCTGCCGGCGCTTTAAATCCCGCATCTGCCGCTGGATCTGCCTCTGCTGGCTGCGGAGCTTGGACAGCAGGGGCGTCAGCTCCTCATAGGTCTCGCTGCCGGCGGGGTCATTGAGGTCGATGGCGTTGATGGGCTCCACCAGCTGCCGCGCCACCCGGGAAGCCAGCGCCATGGCCAGGATGAAGGCCAGCAGCATCATCAGCGCCACCGGCTGCAGCGCCTGCAGTACCAGGACCCAGACGGAATACTGGGCGCTGGACACCCGCAGCACCGTTCCGTCGGCAAGCCGCTGGGCCGCATACAGCGTCTGCTGGGAAAGCGTGTCCGAATAGCGGACCGCATGTCCCTTCCCCAGGATCAGCGCCTCCCGGATCTCCTCCCGCTGGGCGTGGTTCCCCATCTCCTCCGGGTCCTGCCGGTTGTCGAAGAGCACGGTGCCGTCCGCATCCACCCAGGTAATCCGGTAGCTGCCGGGCAGATCCTCTGTGAGATAGTCCGTGCCATTCTCCTCTACCCCATGGGCGATGTACTCTGCCAGACTCTCCAGCTCACCGGAGACCCGATCCTGGAAATAACCGTGGAGCACGCCCACGATCAGCACCAGGCTGGCCAGCAGCACTGCCAGGGACACGCCCAGGATGGAGCGAAAGATCCGTTTCGTCATGTCTCTCCAGCCCTCCTGTCAGTTCACAGGGCTGATCTTGTAGCCATAGCCCCGGACCGTCTCGATGTAAGCGCCCGCCTCCCCCAGCTTCTGGCGGAGGGTCCGCACGTGGACGTCCACGGTCCGGCTCTCGCCGGTAAAGGCGTAGCCCCAGACGTTCTCGATCAGCTGCTCCCGGGAAAGCACCTGGCCGGGGTTGCGCAGCAACAGGCACAGCACTTCAAACTCCTTCTGGGTCAGGACGGTCCCCTGTCCCCGGACCCGGACGATGTGCTGCCCCGGATCCACCTCCAGAATGCCGCAGCGGAGGGTGCCGTTCTCCGTCTCCGTCCGCCGCAGCAGCGCCCGGATGCGGGAGAGCAGCTCCATCATGCCGAAGGGCTTGGCCACATAGTCATCGGCGCCGCCGTCCAGACCCACCACCTTGTCGTACTCCGTGCCCTTGGCCGTCAGCATGATGACCGGCAGCTTGGCCGTGCGGGGCGTGGCCCGGAGCTTTTTCAGGACGCTGAGTCCATCCTCCTCCGGCAGCATGATATCCAGCAGCACCAGGGCGGGCATCTGCTCTCCCACGGCCTGCCAGAACAGGGAGGGCAGCGGAAACCCCCTGGCCTCCATACCCTGGCTGTTCAATGTATAGATCACAAAATCCCGGATACTGTCGTCATCCTCCAGCAGATAGATCACAGATACCCCTCCCCATTCAATCTCTCCGCCCCGCTGGAGGGACGGAGGGTGTCTCCCTCCGGCGGCCGGTCAGATCAGCTGCTGCTCGTTAATCATCAGCTTGAACTGCAGGCCCAGCTTCTCCGCTGCCTTTCGACAGAGGAGCATCCGGCCCATGAAGATCTCAAAATAGTCCATGACAGAGCCGTACTTCGTGTCCACGGACAGCTTCAGCTTGATGAGCGTGTGCTCCTCGTTGATCTTCAGGACGGACTTCTTCACCGAGTAGTTCACCCGGTCATGGATGTCGAAGCTGGCCATATCCGGATTCCGGACCCGGCTGCGGCGGACGTCGGACTTGTCCGCCAGGATCAGTGCCGCCGCCACGGCGTTCACCGGCATGCCGGTGCCCTCGTCGTGGTTGCCGATGGCGGTGACGATGGTGGCGATCTCCTCCGGAGGACAATCCATGTTGTCCAGAATGCGGAAGGCCATGACCGCACCGGACTGGGAGTGATCCACCCGGTTCACCAGGTTGCCGATGTCGTGAAGAAACCCGGCGATCTTTGCCAGCTCCACCGTCCGCTCCGGATACCCCAGGGTGGAGAGGATATAGGCGGCGTTTTCCGCCACCGCCGTCACGTGGGCAAAGCTGTGCTCCGTATAGCCCAGAGCGGTCAGAGACTCGTCCGCCCTCTGGATATAGATCCGGACCGCAGAATTGTTTTTCACATCCTCATAGGTAAGCATGGCCCCTCCCCCTTTTCAATATCGGCGCCGCGCCTGTGCGCAGGCCGCTCAGTTGTTGGAGGGGTGATTCCCCGTAATGGAGTACTCCACCCACTCCGCCACGTTGGTGGCGTGATCGCCGATCCGCTCCAGATACTTGGCCACCATGATGAGATCCAGCCACAGCTCGCCGGAGTCGGCGTCTGCGGCGATCAGCCCGATCAGCTCCTTTTTCACCTGGTTGAACAGGTCGTCCACCTGGTCGTCTTCCCGGCAGACCTCCCGGGCCAGCTCCAGATCCCGCTTTACAAAGGAGTCCACACTGTCTGTCACCATCCGGATGACGGCCTTGGACATCTCCTCGATCCGCTGGCGGCCGGGGCCGTCCGGCAGACGCACGAACCGGGTCAGCTCCGCGATGTCCGCCGCCTGGTCCCCGATCCGTTCCAGATCGGAAATCATCTTCAGCGCAGAGGAGATCTCCCGCAGGTCCCGTGCCACGGGCTGCTGCTGCAGCAGCAGCTTCAGGCAGAGGTTCTCCACCTCCCGCTCCTTCTGGTCGATCTCCCGCTCCGCCTCCCCGGCGGCGCGTGCCAGGTCCTCGTCACCCTTCATCAGGGCCTGGGCCGCGGCAGAGATGGCATCCTCACACAGGGCGCCCATCTGGATCATTTCCACGTGCAGCCGCTCCAGCTGCTCGCCAAATCTGTTTCTCACCTTACGTCCCTCCTTAGCCGAACCGGCCGGTGATGTAGTCTTCTGTGCGCTTGTCCGTGGGGGTGGAGAACAGTGTCTCCGTCCTGCCGAACTCCACCAGATCCCCCAGCAGGAAAAACGCCGTGTTGTCGGAGACACGGGCGGCCTGCTGCATATTGTGGGTCACCATGATGACAGTATACTTGCTTTTCAGTTCCACTGCAAGGTCTTCGATCTTGGAGGTGGAGATGGGGTCCAGGGCGCTGGTGGACTCATCCATCAGCAGGATCTCCGGCTCCACTGCCAAGGCACGGGCAATGCACAGCCGCTGCTGCTGGCCGCCGGAGAGGCCCAGGGCACTCTTCTTCAGCCGGTCCTTCACCTCGTCCCAGATGGCGGCGGAGCGGAGAGAGTTCTCCACGATCTCGTCCAGCTTGGCCCGGGAGCGGATGCCGTGGGTCCGGGGGCCGTAGGCCACGTTGTCATAGATGCTCATAGGGAAGGGATTGGCCTTCTGGAACACCATGCCGATCTGCTTGCGCAGCCAGGTGGTGTCCACATTGGGGGCGTAGATGTTCTGCCCGGCGTAGTTGACCTCCCCCTCAATGCGGATGCCCGGTACCAGGTCATTCATCCGGTTCAGGGTCTTCAGAAAGGTGGACTTTCCACAGCCGGAGGTATTGACGGTGTACCTCAGGAGGGAGTAGGGAGCTCTTTTGGCTTGAATAATATTCCTGTGAATTTTGCAGATAGGA